>Ga0307515_10000091_pt1 | contig 214014 bp, 196 predicted proteins | sample 17_EM_MG_FD_194513 | JGI IMG/M metagenome (GOLD analysis project Ga0307515, IMG submission 194513) | Populus trichocarpa ectomycorrhiza microbial communities from riparian zone in the Pacific Northwest, United States - 17_EM | ecosystem: Host-associated > Plants > Roots > Unclassified... | reverse complement strand
TGCCACCTGTTGAGCGATGTTTCATTGTATGATCTTGCGCCGGAAATATTACGCGGGTATTTGCCATTGGGGTTTGAAGGCGACCAATAGTCAATCCCATTCAGGTAATTGTTCCTGGTACCATTGCCGTCACGGAAATAACTGGGATTGTTATTGCCCAGGTAGCCATTTTTACCACCCTGTATGGCATTGAGAAAAAAGCTGAATGAAAATGCTTTGTAAGAAAAGTTATTATACAAACTTATCTGGTAAGCAGATTCCCGGCGACCGAGCAACGTTCTGTCTTTGTCGGTAATGGTATTGCTTTTGTCGAGATCGGCAATTTTGTAGGAACCCACCGTAAACCCAGGCAGCCTGGTATCATTGATAGCGTAGATGCCATTGTATTCGTAATCAAATATTGCATAGCGTGATTTGTTGATGAACAGTCCGCTGCCTACCAAATCATCTTCTATGCCGTCGGCCGGGTTAACATCCTGGCCGGTAAGATGGATAATGCGGTTGCTGTTGGTCCAGAAATTAAAGGTAGTACTCCATTTAAAATCTTTTTTATCCATTACTTTATAAGTGAGGCTGGCTTCCAAACCAGTATTGCGCAATTGCCCCAGGTTGGTTTGAATATTGCTGAAACCAGTAACGGTAGGAATGTTTACACTGAATAACAAATCGTATGTATTGTTGCGGTAAAAATCTAACGAACCGCTGAGCCGGTTATTGAACAGGTTGTAATCGATACCAGCATTCAGTCCTTTGGTACGCTCCCATTTCAGGTTAGGGTTACCCAACGCGGTAACTTGTTGCGCAGCTGCGGTGGTACCGCCATCCCCGAACACATAGGGAAATGCATAATTATTATTGGGCGGATTGGGTACCCAGGGAGTAGAAGATACAGTTGCAATGGAAGAGTAACGCGGTGTCTGGTTACCACTCTCGCCATAGCCTAACCGCAGTTTCAGGAAATTTATCGCTTTCATGTTCGCCATAAAATCTTCCTGCGAGATGATCCATCCAATGGCTACCGTGGGGAAATATGCTGATTTATAATTTTCTGCAAATCCGGAAAATCCATCCCTTCGCACGGTGGCAGTTAACAGGTACCTGTCATTGAATTTATAATTGAGCCGCGCCATCTGGTAATTCAATGTTTCCTGGTAAGCGCTGGAAGTAACAAATGCATTGGTCCCCTGGCCCAGGTTGTTGTAGCTGAGGTTGAGCCTTGTAAATACTTCCGAACGCGCACCTGTACTGTTGAATTTTCTCTCCACCGCTCCATATAAAAGTGTAGCGGTAATATCATGTTTGCCAAAACCTTTGGTATAAGTAAGTATATTATCAAAAGTATAATCATAATAATCCTGGTAGTTCTTAAAAGCCTGTCCCTGTAAACTGGCAGCATAAGCACTGGAAAAAAAGCGTTCTGATGTTCTGTAGTTGTTACCAAAATTCATCCGGTAATTAAGTCCTTTTAAAAAGGGGAAGTCGATATCGTTGTAGATATTGGCGAAATAATAATTGTTCCGGTCGTAATCATCTACATAATATGTCTGAAATGGATTGGGCACCAGTGTATTCGTTGGACTCGGTATCAGGTTACCTGCAGAATCAAACGGCACGTGCAGCGGGGCTGCCTGTATTACATTGCCCACTGTTGGTTCTGCCCCATCCTGGTTTACGAATGCGCCCGATGAAACCAGTCCGACTTTCCACCAGGGGAATGGCTTGGTTTCTAAATTTACACGGATGGATTTTCTTTTAAACTTATCGTTTATGATAAACCCTGACTGATCTACCAGTCCACCCGATAAAAGATAACTGAACCGTTCACTTCCGCCCGAGATGCTTAGATTGTTTTCAACTATCTTGCCCCTGTTGGTAGATGCATCCCACCAGTCGAAATTATTTTTCAACAGGTTGCCCGATGCATCGCGCATGGTAGGGTCTACATACTGCGCTACATTAAAGGTAGAATTGGGTTGTGTAAAATCGGGCCCCACATAAGATTTATCCCAGTTGGCGTCCCTTATATTTTGCAGGTATTCTTCAAGGTTCAGCGGCCGTAAATTGGAGGTTGGGTTTTGAATAGAATAAGAACTGGAAAAAGAAATGCGCGGCTTCTGGTTATTGCGGCCTTTGCGGGTGGTTATTAAAATAACACCGTTGGCTGCCTGTGCGCCGTACACTGCGGTGGAACTTGCATCCTTCAATACGTCGATAGACGAAATATCATCGGGGTTGATAGAAGAAAGCGATTGTGTGTATTGTATACCGTCTACAATAATCAGCACGTTCTGGTTGCCATTTAATGTATTCTGACCGCGGATATTGATCGGCGGTGTTCCACCGGCGAAGGTGGAAATACCCACGTTCAGGCCAGGCACGGTGCCCTGTAAGAGCTGTCCGATATTGGTATTGGGAGATTCTTTCATGGCTTCCAGGTTTACGCTGGAAACGGAACCGGTAAGATCTTTTTTCCGTTGCGTACCATAACCCACTACCACCACATCGCTGAGATCCTGCGCGGAAGTAATCAGTTGTACGCTGATATTTACATCATCGCCCACTGTTATTTCTTTAACGGTATGACCTACGCTGGAAATTACCAGCACATTGCCCCTGGCGGCCGGTATGGAAAAATCACCATTTTTATCAGTAGTGGTACCCGAACTGGTTCCTTTAATGACTACCGATGCACCGGAGATTGGCGCGCCGGAAGAAGTGATATGCCCCCTGACCGGCCTTACCTGGGCCGATGCGGCCAGCGAAATAAATGACATCAAAAGGATAATCGCTGCAAAAGGCAACAAATGAATTCTGAATAGCCTGGTTTGCAGGCATGTTTTTTTTAGCGCTGATCTTTTTTTCATAATCATGGCTGGCTGTTTTAAGCAGTTAGGAATAAAAATTTCGAAAAAACGGGATGAAGTGGTGAAGCCAGGCAACAGGAAGTAGAATATAATGAACGGTCCGTAGTGGCGCCGGGCAGATAGAAATTTCTCATACAGCATCGTTGTTTAATGTGGAAAAGCAGGCAGACGGGGCTGATTATTTGCTTTGGCAACAGCGATTTTAGTCAACCACCTTTCCGGCGCTAAAACTCGTACAAATCAATGTTTTACCATGGCACATTTGTGCAATTCTATAGACGGTATGTTCAATTTTCAGAATGGAAATGATTTTTTTCAACGGCTGGCAGTAATAAAAACAGTATCGCCCTTCTTTTGAAAAAAAGGGCGCACAACAGTATTATCACAATGCTGTTTTCTTAAATAGGTCTGCCCTATTCACTAAACAGCTGTACGTCTTTTTTGAAGCGAATACTCGGAGGGTAAAACATTGAATTTTGCTTTAAAGGCGCGGGCAAAATAATTGGGTGTGGTAAAACCGGTGGCATACCCTATTTGCGCAATCTTCATATCGGTATTTTCCAGGAGCGCGGCTGCTTTGTTTAGTTTTACCGACCGTATAAATTCAACAGGCGTTTCGCCGGTGATGGCTACAATTTTATTATAAAAAGAGCCCCGGCTCATACAGACATGCCTGCTCAATTCTTCAACCGATAATTTGGAGCTGTTCAGATTTGCTTCTATATAACCGGAAACGGCCAGCATCAGTTTTTCATCTTCTGATTGAACCGCCACTTCGGGACTCACCAGTTTCAGCTGGCGGGTGTAGGTATTTTTTAATTGCTGGCTGAGATAAAAAAGATTCCTGATCCGCGCATTGAGTATTTCAAAATTGAATGGCTTGGTCAGGTAATCACTGGCGCCGGTTTCCAGTCCCTGCAATTGAAATGCCTCGCCGCTAAGCGCCGTTAAAAGTATGACAGGTATATGACTGGTTCTTTTATCGGATTTTATTTTCCGGCAGAATTCAATTCCGTCTATATATGGCATACTGATATCGCTGACTATCACCTGGGGATGCGATGACAATGCTTTTTGCCAGCCTTCCTGTCCGTCGGCTGCTTCCACAATTTTATAAAAATGTTTAAGATTGTCGCGCAGGTAGTAACGGAAATCTTCGTTGTCTTCTACCAGCAGCAGCGTAAGCATTTCGGCAGGTGGTATACCATTTGCGGGTTTTGCAAGCGATGGCCCCGGCGGGTTTGTGGCGGTTGCAACTGCCGGCAGCTGGCTGTTTGCGGTTACCGGCATATGAGGAAGCGGAAGTTGCACAGTGAACACACTGCCATTGCCAGGTATACTTTCAACCTGGATAGTACCACCGTGCAAACGCACAAACTCTTTTGTAATGGAAAGCCCGATACCGCTTCCCTGGTTAAGTATACCTGCGGCTGCATCGGCCTGGAAAAAACGATCAAATATTTTTTCTGCCGCCTTTGGTTCCATTCCTATACCGGTATCGGCCACTGCAATAGTAAGTCCATTGCCGGTAGCGGTCTTTTCAATTTTCAACCAGATATTACCTCCTTTGGGGGTAAATTTAAACGCGTTCGACAGCAGGTTGAAAAGAATACGTTCAATTTTGTCTCCGTCAAACTCCGTATTATAACTGTTAAGCGCACTTGTAAATGTAAAATTAATATGTTTACGTTCTGAAATATCTTTGAACGATGCCACTACATCTTTCAAAAAACAAATGATGTCTCCCCCGGCAAGATCCAGTTTTGTTTCATGCTCTTCCAGTTTACGGAAATCAACTACCTGGTTAACGAGGTTCAGCAGGCGTTTTGCATTTCGTTTTATAACAGACAGCTGCTGTTGTTTCTCCAGGTTTATTTCCTGTTGTATCAGTTGTTCCACCGGCCCTACAATAAGGGAAACCGGGGTTCTGAACTCATGGCTGATATTGGTGAGGTATTTTATGCGCGCTGCTTCAAATGCATGTTGTTGCGCCGCCTCCCGGTTTTTTTGTTCAATCACCTGTTTCACCTGCAGGCGTTCCTGTTCGAGGGCAAATTTATTTTTAAGTTTGCGTATGCCCCTGTAACGAAAGAGCCACAAAAGCATCCCCGCCACCAGGAAATATACACACCAGGCATAGACGGTAAGATAAAAAGGAGGCCTTACAATAATTTGTATGCTGGCAGGCGGCGTAGTCCATGAGCCGTCATCGCTGCTAGCTTTTACATGGAAGGTATACGTGCCGGGGTCGAGGTTAGAAAAAACAGCCGTGCGCGAATTGCCGGTGGCAATCCATGTTTTATCAAATCCTTCCAGCATATATGCGTACCTGCTTTCGCGCGGGGCCGAATAATTGAGGGCTACAAAATCCAGTGAAAAATTCTGTTTGTAATCGAGCTTTACTTCGCTGGCAATGGAAATGTGTTCATCAATGGGCGCATTTGTGCCCGGTATTACGCTTGCATTGGAAACTTTTAAATCGGTAAGTACAATAGCGGGAATATTTTTATTGCAGGTAAATTTTCCCGGATTAAAATAATTGAAGCCGTCCAATCCGCCAAAGAACAGGTCGCCACTGGCAGTCTTTATACCGGCACCCGGCACAAAAGTGCTTCGCTGCACGCCATTGTCGTGAGAATAATTTTTGAATTGCCCGTTACGCGGGTTAAAACTGCTTATGCCTTTATTGTTACTCACCCAAAACTTACCAGCGTTGTCTTCCAGTATTTTATAGATGACTGCATTTGCTACACCTTCCTGCTCTGCATAAGAAATGAATTTTCCGGAAGCATTGTCGAGCCGGCTTAATCCGCCGCCATGGGTGCCTGCCCAGACGGTATCATTCTGGCCGATGTAAATCGTTTGTACATCATCGTTGGGCAGGTTATTGACGCTGTGGTTGTAAACGCGAAAGGTGGAACTGGCCTTGCTGAAAACAGCTACTCCGCTTCCGGCGGTGGCAATCCATACATTGCCCGATTTGTCTGGCTCAATTGCGCGGACATAGGCGTTGACCGGTAGTTTACCAGCGGCTCCGTACGTAGTGTTTTTATCGAAACGCTGAAAGGTTTTTGTAACAGGGTCATAAATATTGATACCACAACCGTTGGTACCTACCCAGAGTTTTCCTTCGCTGTCTTTTCTGAGGCAAAAGATCTCATTACTGGTAAGGTCGCGGATGCTTTCTCCCTTACTGTAATGCCTGACCGCAGCATTTTTCATATTCAGTACATACAATCCATGCAAAAAAGTACCAATCCATAATTCATCACCCAATCTCTCCAGCGTAAGCACCGGCAAAGTTTTCCATTCGGCGCAGCCTGCCAGTTTAATGTGTTCAAACAAACCGGTACGCCGGTGATAAAGATTAAGCCCGCCACCATCGGTACCAATGTATACATCACCATTATCGTTTTCTACAAAAGATGTAACGATGGCGTTGCTAAGGCCCAGCGGATCGAACGGATTGCTTTGACGCAGGTTGAAAAAAGCGAGGTTGCGATCGTACTTGTTGATACCTCCCCGGAAGGTGCCCACCCAGTAAACATCATTGTTGTCAATAAAAATGCTGCGGACTGATTTACCGCTCAGGCTAAAACTATTTCTTCCATCGCTTACAATCTTCCATACTTTTCCGTTGGCCGGATCCATAATATCCAGTCCTTCTTCGGTAGCGACCAGCAGGCGGCCGTTTTTTTCGGCAGCAATGGAATAGATGCGGTTGCTGCTAATGGTATTGCTGCCGGTATTGCTGTGTTTATAACTGGTAAATGTTTTTCCATCGGCTTCCAGTTTATTCAGTCCGCCGTCCATAGTACCCAGCCAGAGATTTCCCTGTGCATCTTCTGCAATTGTTTTTACTACATTATCAGAAATGGAGTGTATGTCTGCGGCATCGTGCTGAAAGCGTTGAAAATTATGGGTGCTCCCGCGGAAGAGATGCAGTCCGACAATCGTTCCTGCCCAGAGCCGGTGATGGCTGTCTTCAAATACACTGGTAACGGTATTGGATGCAAGTTCATTCGGATTATCAGGATCGGCTTTGTAAGCCTTTATTTTGCCGGAAAGCGGTTCCAGCATATACAACCCATTAAAGCTGCCCACCCAAAGGTTTCCGAGGTGATCGGTGCACAGCGCGCGGATAATTGTTTTTGAAGGAAAATTAAAGTTGATAAAAGCATCTTTTTTACGGTTGTACAGCGACAGGCTGGTGTTGGTACCAACCCACAGATTTCCTGCAGCGTCTTCATGGAGTGAAAAAATGGTATTGGAGCTTATGCTGGTGGTATCTGCAGCATTGTTGCGGTACACGGTAAAATTAACGCCGTCAAATTTATTCAGGCCGTCATCTGTGGCAAACCACATATAACCAAACTTATCCTTTACAATGGCATTTACAATATTGGATGATAAGCCGTCTTTGCTGCTGAAGTTGATAAAATTATAATCGGCTTGCTGGCAAAAAGCAAACGATGAAAGAAATAGCAATATGGCAGACAGGCAAAATTTTTTCACCGCAAAAAGTTGAAGCTGGTAATAACAAAGCGACCCGCTACCAAAAATAAGAAATTAATGCAATCGGTTGCATTTTTAGACCCCTTTTCTTAATAAAATGCTGTCTTCCGTTGAACTTGTCGCAAAAATGCCCGCTGGGCCATTCCCTGCAAGCTCTGCAGAACATAAGCCTTTTTTTCCTGCAATTTCACAATTTCTCCAATGACTTAATGTATTCCCCCGAATATTTATTTGTTCTAAGTCCTACAACCTGCGTTTTTAAGACCCGACCTGTTATTGGAATAATATCAGCAAAATGGCTGCAACCGATTGCAATAAAATACTAGAAATGGTGGCTTTGAGTAAGAATTGCTGATTTTGGGATTTCGTGATTTTGAGATTTCTTTTTGCGTAAGAGCGTAAACAATTCTCAAATTCCCTTATTCGCAAGATCTCAAAATCTCAAAATCACGCAATCATTTCCGCCCTGGTTTTTAGGAATTGCTGATTTCGCGATTTCGTGATTTTGGGATTTCTTTTTGCGCAGGTGCGTAAACAATTCTCAAATTTCCTTATTCGCAAGATCTCAAAATCTCAAAATCACGCAATCATTTCCGGCCACTTCGGCCGGTCAAAAAAAAATGAAAGCGCTTACAGGTCATTGTGACAAATAACAATTTCGGGCGATAGTACCAGCTACCGCCCGGGAATTGCAACCCTCTTTCAAGACCAATGAAGGTTGCCACAAATAGTATTCCAGATAAGAATCGTGTATTTCCTCAGGGCAAAAGCGATTTTAGAAACGGAGTTGCAGCAGCATACCGTAGTTTCCGAAAATTTAAAATCGGGTTAAAATGCTATTGCCGGCTTACCGTCCCAACAGTATTTTTATACCAATAACTGTTGATCGTATCCTTTATCCGGAAGAATTGAAAAATGAAAACCTCCAGTGAAAAAAACTGGAAAAACGCAGTCCCGTTTGAAAATCCATACCCTGAAAAACCATTGTCCTGGCTTATCCTGTGAAAACAATTGCCATTGATCCGAAAACCTATCCAATTATCTGTTGAAAACCGAATTTAATCTCCTGTACCCTCCTGCTGAAAATACTTTTAGCAGGAGGCAACAGCGTTGAAGTATTTAATCCGCTATCTCAAATTCATAAAAGCCTGCCGTCAACTGTCTTGTTTTATTTTTTAATACCAGCGTTGCCGTAGAATTAGGCGGTATGGTTACCGAATAATTTACCTGCATTCCATTTCTTTTCCACGCCGATTTAATTTCACCGTAAGGCCCCTGGTGTACAGCACTGAAACTATCAAGACCGGCCACAAATTTCGGCTCCAGCAAAATATTTTTAAAACCAGGATGTGCCGGATCAGGCCGGATGCCACCCAATGATTTATACATCCATGCACTGATTTCGCCAAACATGATATGGTTCATGGAAATATCGCTGCCGGCATCAATTGGCCAGTTTTCATACAACGTGGTAGCGCCATTTTTGATCCAAAATCCCCAGGAAGGAAATTCGGTAGCAGATGCCAGCTGATAGGCAATACCTGCATATCCATTATCGGATAATGCGCCCAGAATGGCTTTGGTTCCCAGCAACCCCACATCCAGTTTGGTGGAATCTGCCTGCACACGTTTTGCAAGTGTGGCCGCGACCCTGGTTTTGTATTGATCGGGTACCAGGCCCCAGTACAACGGAACCGCCAATTCGGTTTGCAGCAGATTGTTATACCCCATCTTGCTTTCATTGAAATACTTTTTATTAAAAGCGGTTTTTATTTTATCGGCAAGTGCTTTATAAACGGTATAGTCAGCCTGCTTTCCAAATAATTTAGCAGCTTTGGCCAGAATAGAAACATCAGCATAATAATAACAGGTAGAAGTTAGCTCCATCGGCGATTTTGATTTTACCGGTATCCAGTCGCCCAGTCCCCATGGGCAAAGGCCATCCGGATACAAATCATTGATATGATCCACGTAACGCCTTATATTATCATAACATGCAGCCAATGCTGTTGTATCGCCATAAAATAAATAAAGGTTCCAGGGAATGATGGCTATGGTGGAGGTCCAGTCGGGGCCGTTTCCCCATTCATATCCCCAGCCACCCGTGGGCACAATGGACGGCAATACGCCATTGGGTTGTTGTTCATCGCGATGGTCGGCCATCCATTTTTCATAGATGGTAATAGCATCGAAATTAAAAAGACCGGTTTCTATATTTGTTTGCGCATCGCCTGTCCATCCATTTTTTTCACGTTGCGGGCAATCAGTTGGGTAACCAAACAGGTTGGAGAGATACGATTGATTGGTAGCCGCCCATATCTTATTGATAATAGTATTGGAAGATGTAATGGAACCGGCCGCCGGCACATCGCTGTGCATAAAATAAGCAGTCATGTTGGAAATCTTTACCGGTTGATCGCTCAACACTTCTGCATATTGAAAACCTTTGTAATTAAAATGCGGCATAAATGTTTCCGGGCCGCCACCTTTCAGTGTGTAGATATCCGTCTGAAACGGATCGGTACTGTCTGTGGGCCGGTAATGCACATCGATATTCGACATATCGATATGGCCGTTTTTATACAACCGTTCGCCATGTTTTACGCGTACAATGGTGCCCGCTTTTCCCTGCAACGTAATGGAAGTAATACCCGACATGTTTTTATTGAACACGAACAAAGTACCGGTATCGCCAAAAACAGTGGATGCGGCGGCATGCAGGGTGTCTGTCAACCGAATGGGATGAAGACTTTGCGCAACAATTTTACCGGCAGGCGCATGTACATAATCTGCGGTTTTCCAGGCGCTGTCTGCAAAACCCGGCAGGTTCCAGCCGGGTATTTCTTTATTGGCATCATAATGTTCAGCTGTATAAATGCTGTTGAATACAACCGGCGACAATGCCGTTTTCCAGTCTTTTCCTGTAGAGACCGTTTCTATGGTTCCGTCTGCATAGGTAATCCGGAGATCCATGCAAAACGACGGCCTGTTGCGCCAGGGCGCCTTATCAAAATACCAAACGGCGGTAGACTGGTGGTTGTACCATCCATTGCCCAATAAAATGCCCACTACATTTTCACCCCTTTGCATTTGCGCAGTAATATCATAAGTAACGTACAGGATGCGCCGATCGAAACGGGTATACATCGGGTCCAGGTAATGATCCCCTGTCCGTTTGCCATTAATGGTCATTTCATACAACCCCGCTGCAGCAATATAAGCGCGGGCAGACACTATCTTTTTCTCCGCCAAAAAACTTTTCCTGAAATAAGGCGCGGGTTTTAGATTAACATCACGGTTATCCTGTATCCAGGCACCTTTCCAGTTTTTCATGTCCATCATACCCGTCTCAAAAAAAGCCGGTGTTGAAATGAAAGGCCGGTTGTTTTTATCCCAGGCGGTAACCCTCCAGTAATATTTGGTAAACGGAGCCAGCTTTTTTCCATTGTACACCACCGCCGAAGCATCACCGCCAGATTTTTTTTGCCAAACTACCTGCAAAAAACGGGCATCGGTTGCTAGTTCTATCAGGTAAGCGCTCTGTGTAACTCCGTTCCAGGAAAATCGCGGGTTTGCTGCATCTATACCCAGTGGATCGACTAAATGCCCGCATTGCAGGTTCTGCAATTGTTGTGCATGGACAAATCCGTTTATTATAAAGATTGATACGAGGAAATGGATAATATGTTTCATTCAACAGGTTATTTTAGCTGGTTTCAAAAATAACCGAACCGCGACCATTTACTCCAAATTTTTGCAGAAAACTTTTCATTCATCCGCATCCAGCGGGGGAACCTGCAAAACCATTGCGCGGCACACCTGGTTTATTATAAATAGAAAAGGGCTACCCACAATTATTGGTTGGTAGCCCTTACTGTATCATCTTGTAAACAATTCAACATTGCCCAAATAGGTAACCTTGCTATCGTTTAACCGTTACCAGTAAGAAAGTTGCCGCAATTGACGTAGTATCATTGTTACCTGCCATGTTCTGGCTGTTGAACAAAGCTTCCAGCTCCTGTTGCAACGCTGCCTCTTTTCCATCTTTTGCCGCGGCGTCAAACGCATTCATGGTTGGACCATAAAAATTTCTGAATACATTCACAAATTCAGCGGGACTATAATCTGCGTTAAACACAAAGCGTTCTCTTTCAAAAGAAATATTTTCTTTGGGGATGCCTGCATTTACGAAACGTTCTGTTACATTGCTTTCAACGCCCCATAACATGGGACTGATAAAACCTTCCGGGGGTGCCGGCGTATAAGCAGCGCTGGTCTTTAAAATCTGTGCTACCAGCGTAGGATCGCCGGGTATCCAGTTGCCCATCACTATGCGGCCACCAGGTTTGGTAACCCTCACCATTTCTTTGGCAACATCAAAAGGTTTGGGTGCGAACATGGCGCCGAAAATACTGATCACCATGTCGAAGCTCTTATCTTTTAAATCATGAAGATCAGAGGCATCGCCTTCCTGGAATTTGCAATTAACCAGTTTTTCTGAAATTGCGCGTTTATTACCCGCTTCTACCAGGTTAGCAGCAATGTCTACGCCTGTCACCTGGGCGTCTGTCTGTGCAGCTGGTATAGCCGTAGTACCATCTCCACAACCGAGATCAAGTACATTCATACCAGGGCCGATACCCAATTTTGCTATCAGCGCTTTACCGCTTTGGCGCATGGTATTGGCAATTTGCGTAAAATCGCCTTTCTCCCATAATGCTTTGTTAGGATTCATATCATTTGTTTAAAATAAAAGTTCGCTTTGTTCATTAGCGGATACAAAATTCGAGTTATTTATTTTACCGGCGATACCATAAACCGGTGATTTTGGCGTGTATTGCAGCAATCTATCTTTTACGCCTCCTAAAAAAACAGGCAGCATTTCCGGGCATTAAATTGCCTGGAAATGCTGCCATTAAACGATTTAAAACCAGCGGCCGTTACACGTAACTGCTCATTTTCTTACTGCCGAAAGCCTGTTCCCATACACGTTTGTCTTCGTTGGGTAAATACTTATCTTTCAAGTCGGACAATTCATCTGCGAGGCCATTAACGCCTCTTGCTATCTTTTTCCGGGTTTCCGAACCCTTTGCGGGCGCAATTAATATCCCAACCGCAATTCCGGCAAATAATGCGACTAAAACTTTATTCATATCCTGTTTTTTTCTACACTTCTGTGCAAAAGATGCGCCAATCACGCTGTTACCGATAGCGGTCTGGTGTTTGATCACTACCTTCAGTAAAAAGCTATGGCGTTGCAAATCATTATACAGCAAAAGTCAGCAAAAAAAAGGTCGCTTGAATCGTTTGCCGTTAAACTTTTGGAAAAAATTATCAATGCCCCATCAGAATCAGCCATTGAACGGTTTATCGGCGTTGCCGTAAAAGCCCTGGGCAATAATAAAATAAATGGTTATATCATCCAGCGTTTTATTGATAGGGTAACCTATCACCTGGACAATCACTTGGCGGAAAATGCCCTGCAAAAAGCAAACACCGTAATTGCGCGGCAACGTTTACGACAGCTTCACCAGCAAATTGCCAGCCCGGCAGGAAATGCATGACAGGTATGATGAATACCTTTTACAATTTTATTACTCAATTAATATATATCTTAATATACTTACAGATTTAAAGTACAATTCCGGTTAACAGTTGGGTAAATTTATGTACACATAAAACCCCGCCGAAGCAGGGTCTTAAATGGTCTTATATAAAATAGACATTATTGAAAATTAAAAACAGCCAGGTTTTCCAAAAATGATGGAGATACTGGCGCTGATGCCACCGCCTGTATTCCTTTCAAAACCTCTTCCTTTATTGTATCCATAAGCCCGCTGATCGTATTGGGCGCGGCGGTTATTATTCCGGTACCCGTTATCATGATAACGGTTTTGATAGCGCCGGTCGTTGTTTCCATAACCATTGTTGTAATCGCCCGAACGCGACCTGTCTTCTTGCTGGTAGCCATTGTTTTGCTGGTAACCGGGCTGATTGCCATCGTTTCTTAAAGCAGGGCCACCATCTGAATACACGGTGGACTGACTTGTGTGGCGATTATCAGGGTTTCCCCGTTGTCCGTTCCTGCCTTGTTGCGCTATAGCCGAAGTCATTAACCCTGCAAAAAATAAAAATGTAAAGATCTTTTTCATAGCTTAAATTTTTTAGTTGATAGTAATGTAAATGAGAATGCAAATGCGTGATTTGGTTTAGCAAGGAAACGTTAAGGTTCCAAGCCCAAATAAAAATGCAGGATTGCCTTATACAAAAAAGAACAGGCCCTGTGGAGACAGGGCCTGGTAACCAAAACTAACTGCTTATGAGAAAAATTGTACTGCTATGCTTGTGATATCAGACACAAAGATCGGCAGGGTATTTTTAAAATCTTGTTAAAGGGCGTTAGCGTAATGTTAAGAAGTGCTTATTACATTTTACTGCTATAATAAAAATATTAACACCAACTGGCAACAACGATTTAAAAAAGATTGTGACGTTCTTCATTAACTTCAATGCTTTTGTAAAGCAAACAAAACCAATTTTTCCAACAACATTACACAGAAGGCGCACAATAAATTAGAACACCCTGAAAAATAAATATAGCAATGATATTGGTGAAGGCGCTCATTGATACCTGTTTAGTATATTTACATGGTGGCCTACCCTGTATTCGCCATTGTGGATTAAAAGAAAATGGGAGAATTTTAAAAAAAATATAGTTTGATACCAGTCGCAGTTTTTGAAGACAATGAGCACCTTAGAAATACACTGCAGTTGCTGCTTAATACAACAGATGGTTTTTGTTGTTCCGGCGCGTATGGCAGTTGCGATGGAATTATTGAACTGCTGGAAGAATCGCCTGCGTCCATTATTTTGATGGATATTGAAATGCCCGGCATGAATGGAATTGAAGCCACTAAACTGGTAAAAAAACATTTTCCTGCCGTAAACATCCTCATTCAGACTGTTTTCTTTGAAGACGAATATATTTTTAATGCAGTATGCGCAGGTGCTGCGGGTTATATTTTAAAATCGGCCAACCCTGCAGATTATATTCAGGCTATCAAAGAAGTAGATGCCGGCGGATCTGCCATGACACCGGGAATTGCCCGCAGGGTACTGGCACTGTTTAAAGATTTTGCAGGTCCAAAACAAACCGAACCAGCCATCGAATACAACCTCAGCAAACAGGAAAAAAAAGTACTGGAATTATTGGTAGCGGGCAAAAGCTATAAAATGATCGCTGCAGATTTATTTATTGCCACCGATACGGTAAAACGCCATATTACAAATATCTATGCAAAGATGCATGTGCATTCTGGTACAGAGGCAGTGGCGCTGGCGTTGCGTAATAAAATTGTTTAAAAATCAGCTGCTGCCCGGTAACGAAAAAGCTGCCGCCATGCTGTCTTCCCCGAATCTTCACAAATAATCTGCTGCGCAAATGCCCAAACCTGCAGGCATGATAAGGGCAATCATTTATACAAACAGCCTTATTCCACTGAGCATTTTGCTATTTCCAGGAAATTAAAAAAAGAAGCGGCTGAATATGAAATGAAGCGGGTTTTTCAACGTTAGCATGGTATGCAACCAGTTAAATTAGCGATAGCTGAAGATCATAAAGTATTCCGTAAAGGGGTCATACTTTCTATGAGACCCTATCCGCATCTTAACTTTGTAATTGAAGCCGGCAATGGGCAGGAGTTGATTGAACAGGTATGCGCGGGTATAATGCCCGATGTGGTGCTTATGGACATCCGCATGCCGGGTGTAGACGGCATCGAAACCACCAAATACCTATCGAAACATTACCCCATGGTGCATATTATCTGCCTGACCATGTTTGAAGACCGGCAATTTGTAGATGAAATGATGCGCGCAGGCGCCAGGGCATATTTACTCAAAAATGCTGAACCCCGCGAAATCAATACATCGATCATTGAAGTGATGTCTGCTACCTATTAATAATTACTAATAGAAATAACCCCCGAAAGTTTACAATTTGCAACCTGTATTGCCAACTCCCCGTAAATTTTAAGCGGCCTTTCGGAACTGATTGTTGAAATCTTCCACTGCACTGTATACAAATTTCCCCTTACAAAAGACAAACACCCCAAAAACAATGTCTTTTATGACAACTATCTGCCATTAGCAAGCCAGTAACAAACGGCATGTATTTTTATTATTAGACATACATGGAAATAAAAGGCGCACACACCCTGCTTGCAAAACTGGGAAGCAAAATAAAACATCTTCGCACGAATAAGAAAATATCACAGGCAGCCCTGGCTGATATCTGTGGTTTACAAAAAGCAAACCTCTCCAGGATTGAGTCAGGCAAAACAAATATCACCATGGTTACGCTGATATCTATTGCACAGGGACTGAATGTAACAGTAGTGGAACTTTTTACTGAGGCATCCTGATACCTACCATTGTATTACGCCCGGCGATGGTTATTTCAGTTGCGGGCGGCAATGATTGGCGTTATTATATTATTCATACAGACAGCCGGATTGTTGTCTTTTTTCATTGAGCACCTGTTGTGCGGCGGAACAGACTTCATATGATTCCGTCTCCAGGGAGATTTCAATCAGCCACAGTAGTATGTCTTCCGGGTCTTCATAGATCATCGCTTTTATCTGCGGTATGCTTTTGCCATGAAAAGCCCGGCGAACAGCATTGATGAGGAAATTCCGTGCTGTCTCCGGTTCCTGCTGCAAGGCCGGTAGTTCATTGTAAGGTTCTTCCATACCCGGAATAAACGGAGAACCATGCCAGCGCCTAACCACCTTGTATAAGCGCTGATGTGTAGAAATAAACCGGCATGCGGCAGCCTCACGGATTTATTCTGTACGAAGGCTTTTGACCGGGTTTGCCATGGCAGTTTTAATGGCGTGAAAACCAATGGTGAAGGCAGCCAGCAACACCGCAATCAATCCCGCCAATAAAAATACCCATCCGGAAAGATGGATGCGGTAAGCGAAATCCTGCAACCAGCTGTTCATACTATACCAGGCCAATGGTATTGCAATGATAAACGCAATTAATACCAGCCTGATAAAATCTTTCGACAACAATACAATGATGCTGGCTACACTGGCCCCCAGCACTTTGCGGATCCCGATTTCCTTCGTTTTTCGCACAGCGGTAAAAGCCGCCAGGCCAAACAATCCAAGACAACCCACAAAAACCGCGATACCGGTAAATACAAACATCAGCACTTTTAATTTGTCTTCCGCCTTGTACATATTGGCGAAATTTTCATCAAGAAATGTATAGGTAAGCGGGTAATCGGGCGAATAGTTTTTCCAGGCGGCTTGCAATGCTGCAAGACGTGCGTTCATACCGGCAGTTTGGATTTTTATGGCTACCCTTGAATATGCAGGCGGATACAATTGCATGACTGCAGTTGTTATTTTATCGTACAGGCTTTTGTAATGAAAGTCTTTTACAACGCCAATGATTTGCCCTTTTTTCAATGAATCTTTTTGATTGGAAATCCATACATGCCACGCCAGGCTGTTGCCCAGCGCTTTTTGCGGGCTTTCAAAACCCAGGTCGCGCACGGCGGTTTCGTTGATGATAAAACTATGATCGCGATCGGACTGGCTATTTGCAAAAAAATCCCTTCCTGCCACCAGTTGCAGGCCAAGCGTTTTTATATAATCTTCGTCTACCGCCAGTTGCGTGGCTGGAAAACTTTTCAGGCCGCCGTCTTTTGGTACCAGCACTTCATCGCCCGCCACCAGGTCGCCGGGAAAACCGTAACCCATGGCTACCTGTGTAACACCGGGTATCCGCGTCAATTCAGTTTTAAAATCCTGGTAATGCTCCCGCATATTATTACCGCGCATGGCAAAAAACAGGAGCTGTTCCTTGTTAAACCCAAGATCCTTATGGTGCAGATAATCTACCTGCCGGTACACGGTAATTGCACTGATGATAAGTAAACCCGATAGTACAAACTGGGTAACCACCAGGCTTTGTCTCAGCCAGTTTATTTTACCCGCTGTAACGGCGCCGGTAAGATTTCCTTTCAGCACTTTTACGGGTTTAAAACGCGATAACAATATTGCCGGGTACACTCCGGCCAGCAGGCTGATACAAACCACCAGGCAAACCATCAGCAACAGGCTCAGCGGTGTAAAAAATAATGATGTATGCAGATCTTTCCCTGTAAATACATTAAAGGAATGCAGCAGTGCAGCTGCCAGGATAACAGAGAGCAACATACTGATTAAAGTCATGAGCAGCGTCTCCAGCATAAACTGCAACAGGAGCTGCCCCCGTCCGGCGCCTGCGGCTTTGCGCACACCCACTTCGCGTGCCCTTTTCAGCGAACGGGCGGCGGCCAGGTTAATAAAATTAAAACAGGCAATTATCAGTATAAAAAAGCCGGTGGCCGTTAAAGCCTTCACATAAACAATATTACCCCTGCCAGGTAAATCAAATTTAAACCCCGCACTGTACAGGTGTATCTCTTTCAATGCCTGCAGCAGTGGTTTATAAGAAAATCCAAGCGGCTTAAAACCAGGATTTATTTTTTCATTGATATAGTCAGAAAATTTCTTTTGAAGCGCAGCGCTGCCCGCACCCGGCGCCAGTTTTACATAGGTATAAAATTGCTGCCATTGCCAGCTGTCCATGGGCATGTATTTGTACGGCATCAGTAAAAGAAAATCAATCGACAAATGAAATTTATCGCCCGTATTTTTCAAAACCCCCGTGATACGGCGGTTCATTTTATTAAACATTATCTCTTTTCCGGTGGGATTGCTATTGCCAAAATACCGGCGGGACAGATCTTCAGAAATCACGATGGAAGACGGGTCGGAAATTATTTTATCATACGATCCGTATTTCAATGGCACGGGAAACAGGTTGAAAAAACTGGAATCGGTCATAAATCCATTTTCTTCATACAATTTCTTATCTCCTTTTTCAAAAAGGCTTTTCGATTGTACCTGGCATATCCGCAACGTTTGCAGAACTTCCGGAAAATCTTTTTTCAGCTCCGTTGCATACATAGGCGGCGTCGACGCCATAATACTGGTTCCCTCGGTTCTGCTGGTTTCATTACAAACCCGGAATACCTGGTTGCCCCCCTGAATATCCGTATCATATTGTAATTCATCCCAAACAAATAATCCAATCATCAGTACACCTGTAATGCCCAGTGTTAAACCAGCCATATTGATGGCAGAAAAACCGGCGTTCCTGTAAATGTTGCGCCAGGCTGTTTTCAAGTAATGTTTTATCATACCATACCATTTTATATAACCAAATTACAAAAAAAGAATAATTATACGAATTTATTCGTAAACACATGGACAACAGACGGACCGCCACTTTTTATATTAATTTGCAGTTATGTTTGAACGTGTGAAAGCATCTATCCTGCAGTTCGGCTCCTTTTCAGAAGCCCATTTGCAGGAAATTATCAGCCGGCTGAAAGTAGTGCAGGTAAAGAAAAACGATTGCCTCGTAAAACCGGGCCAGGTGGCGCGTGAATTTTATTTTGTGAACCATGGCTGTTTTCGCCAGTCCACTGTATTAGAAAACGGCACGGAAGCCATTTTGAACCTGTACATTGAAAACGACTGGTTGTTTGAATACAAAAGTTTTATGGCGCAACAACCGGCCATTTCAATGATTTGTGCAGCAGAAGATGCCGAAGTATTTGAGCTGAGCGGGTTCAGCTTTCATGAGCTGGTAAAAATTTCGGATGGCTTTTTTCGGATAGGCCGCATTTTTGAACAGGCATTGCAGCACCAGGATTACCAGAACAACCGGCTTTCACCCGAAGAAAAATATACGCAACTACTCGCCGCCAAACCAAGCGTTCTACAAAAATTTCCATTGAAGATAATCGCTTCTTACCTGGGCATGACACCCGAAACTTTAAGCCGGGTAAGAAAGAAAATCATTTCTTGATTGATATCAAGCTCCATACGGTTCGGCTGCATTACTTTGGTACAAAATATTCAATATGCGCCACCCGTTTGAAAGAAATGCCGGATATGCACTGATCATTTTTACGCTGATGATGTTATTTACCATGGTGCTTCACCCCCCTGGTGGAAGTTTTGAACATTTGATTGAGCTGACAGGTATGACCATCATCACCCATTCAGTTGCCATTTGTTCACTTCCGTTTGCAGGTATTGGTTTCTGGGGACTTACCAAAAAGCTGGGCGCCACACGTTTCCTGTCCATTACTGCTTTTGCTTTTATTATACCCGGGCTTATTGCGGTGATGCTGGCAGCTGCTGCCAACGGCATCGTATTGCCGCTGTTTATTAATTTATACAGGAATGCGACTCCCGAAAAAATTGAATCGCTGAAACCATTGATGAAATACAATTTTACGGTTAATCTCGCATTCGACTATATCTATACCGGTGCATTCACTATTGCCATACTGCTTTGGTCGGCGGCCATTTTGCAAACCAAAAAAATGCCTGTATGGCTGGGCTGGACTGGTATTGCGCTGGCACTGGTTATTGCAACCGGTATGTTTGCAGGATTTACGCCCAATCACCTGCATGTTTTCAGGATGTTTGTGGCAGGCATTATTGTATGGGTTGTATTGACGGGCATACAGTTAATAAAACAAAGCAACACAGAAAATGCGGCGGCTGACTGATATATAAGAACCGGAAAATGCTATCGGGGTAAAAGCATCCTGCTAATCATTTTAAACCGGGATTGTTTTTTACATAATCAGCCAGTTTCTCCAGCGATTCCTTTGTTCCGGTCTCATTGTCTGCAGGATTAATTCCCGCTGGTATATGAGCGAAGCGTATGGTTACATTTGTTCCGCCCGGCACCGTTTCAAATGTTGTTTCCATGATCATTTCACCGGCGTATGCAGGATCAGCGGTATCAAATACAATGCACTGAACAATCTTTGTAAAAGGTTTCAATTCCGTAAAACGAGCGGTAAACCGGTCTTCTTTTTCCGCGGTTTTTCCTTTGCTTGATTGTTCACCTGCGGGATAATACAGCGACATTGTATAACCACCTCCCACCCTGCCGTTGAACTGGTGCACTTTACCCTTCATATTGCCCGGCGCCAGCCATACCTGCAACGCTTCAGGGTTTGTAAATGCATTGTATAGCACCTGCGCATCAGCTGCAATACTTTTTGTATTGACCGAACTGTTGTTATTATTGTTTTCCATGCATTGAAAACGCCAAAAACAATGCCTGTTCAGGCAGTTATGGCATTACGGAGCCCTGCAGTTTTTTCACCTGTTTTTATTTTTAAAAACCGATCGGAAACAAACAACAGCCATGAAATAAAAACAAGTATCAGCAGGCGGTTGGCATATCCTACCAATCCTGTTACACCCTGCGGCAATGCAGCCGGGGGTTTTTGACCCGGACCAATTGCAATGCCCGCATTTTTAAAACCTGTTATCATCACTATCATTGTTATCGCAACCAGCAAAAGGCTTATCCAGGAAAGATGCGACAAGAGCAATAGTTTTCCTTTCTCCTGTATCCAGCCCGGTTTTTTGCGCAGGTGATAGGATATCAGTAAGCAGGCAATGACAAAGGGGGGAATGCCCAATGTACCGGCAGTGCCGTGCTGCGGGTGGTTTACATTAAAAAATGCAGCCATTATTTCACCGGTACCCGAAATAAACAACAACAATACACCCAGTTTTGCCGCAACCGCATCCACTTCATGCCATAAAAAATAAACAGCGCCAAAAGAGCTGATGCCCCAGCAACAAAAAAAGATGAACAGCATCCATTCAAACTTGCCATTGGCATACTCACTGACCATGCGCCATGCAGGAGCAAATTCCGGGCTTGCGAAATGAAGGCTTATTAATGCCACTACCGAAATAATGGCCGCGATAAACGAACATCTTGCGGCGATTGTTTTTGCGTTACTGGTTTGCATAAAAGTAAAAGTATTAATCCTTCCGTTTTAAAATGCGTAATCATTTACTTACTCAAATATATGCGTAAGCAAATGATTACGCAAATATTTTTTCCCGGCAATCCATCATTATAATTACAGTCAACCCGGGTCGGCCTGGCGATAACAATTAGTACTATTATACTATTCGCCGGGTTAAACCTCCCCGTTATTTTCGCGCTTCAAAAAAACAGGCATCCCAAAACATTGGTCCTGATATTAAAAAACCTTTTCAAATCAAATGTTATGAAAAAAAATCTTTCAGCATCTGCATCTTTCTCATTGGTTTGCAGGCTTCACTGCAACAGTAGTCTTGTTTACAGCTTGTCATAAGGCGGGCGACTATTTGCCGGGTCATCAGCATCCTAAAAAAGACCTGGGCAATTTGCAACAGGTAAACCTGGTTGCCAACAACAATAACTACCATGCAGGCAGGGTTGACCCGCTTTTGCTGAATGCTTAGGGCATCGCTTTCAGCACTTCGGGCATACCCTGGATAACTGCTACCGGTTCGGGCGTTAAATTGAATGCACCCTGGGGTATGACACCGGCGCCGGCCAGTTTCTTTGCGGGTGAAGGCGCACAGGATGTTGTACTTATCGGCAATTTTGGAGATGGAAAAATAAACGCTTTTACACCACAGGGCGTTTTTATTGACCAATTAAAAGTAAACAACCAAACCCTGGCTACTTAAGACTCCGGGAGATCTGTTTTGCCCCTTCTACTTCTACCATTGACCCCCACCGCCTGTATTTTGCAGCAGGTCCCAATGATGAAAAAGACGGGTTATTCGGGTACCTGTTGAAATAAACACTATTAAACAAAGCGGACCGGTCTCACAGGCCGCCGCTTCTATTATGCGACTGTATTGTATTGTGTATAGTTGACAAAATTGGGTAACCATGTAAAATTGAATGGCGGCTGCTTTACCGGCAGACATTGAGACCCGGTTAAAAAACACAAAGCCCGTACAAATATTCTCATTTAGCACTTACCCTGCTTCAGGGTTATCATATAAACGTTGAATATAATATGCATCATGGTTTTGCGGCAACCATCTGCAGAAGGGCAAAAAAATCTACAACTTGCATCGGCATTACTCAGTAACCGGGATGCATAAACGCAATTCGGGTCCGGCATTATTACTGCATCATTTCAGGCATGAAAGATATTTTGGAACGCCTGCAATTGCTTAAAAATAACCTGCCGTCCAACTGCACGCTTGCCAATGTTACCAAACTGCAGTCCAGGTTCCTCGAATACCAGCACCTGGTGGCAAGCCTCCCGGCCAGCCTCGATCAGCTGCAGCAATTGCACAAAAAAAATATTATCCTGTTGAAATTAAAAATAGATTCAATTGATTACCGTGGAGATTCGTTAAAAGTGACCCGCCATCATTTTAAAGACTCGGTTCAGACCATGCATGCTGATGTAGACAGCCTGATGGCCGCGCTGAATAGGCCGGAAAGCCAGGCATAATAAATAAATAAGAGCTGCGATCTTTTGCATGCTGTGTTATTTCTCATTACGCATTCTTATTACACCGCCTGGTTGTGTTTATGTGCATTTTAATCCCCATCCGGCGCATTTATTTGTCTTTATCAGCGGCTGGCTGTCCATCTTCTTTTTCTGCTTCTTCTTTTACGCCCTGCACAATGGACGAAACAGGGCCTTTCATATGTTCCTGCGGGTCGGTGGTATGCAGTGTTTCAGGATCTGGCTTTACAATGGCGTCTTTATTATCTTTCTTTTCCTGTTTCTTTTTATTTTCTTCCATATCACTTGTTTAACCAGGTAAAAACAAACTTCAGGCCGTTATCTGTACATGATTATGGCATTTGTCCCGCCAATTTACCAACTACCCTAAAATCCCCGCAGCCTGATCATTGCGGCGTACTTTTATAATGAACATCTTTTATATTACCACCATTGATACCGTTAGCTATGATTGGTTTTTTAAACAGCACCAGGCGGTTTTTCAGGCAGGTTATCTTGTTACCTGTCTTGAGCCTGCTGTTTCTCCCTGTCCTGGCGCAAAACAATACCATTAAGTTCACCCTTGTTGATGGTGTGGGCGAAATTTCGCTTGGAAAAATTACCGGCATTACCCAGGACGCCAATGGTTATATGTGGTTTAGCGACCAGGACAAAAGTTCGCTCACCCGTTTCGATGGCTATAGCATGCACAGTTACCGATACGACCCCGCCAACCCCGCAGGCATCGGCGGGTCATACCCGGAAGCGGTGTATGCGGATGCCAGGGGTTTTATATGGATAGGCTTTTATGGCATGGGACTGGATCGTTTTGACCCGCGTACCGAACAATTTATTCATTACCGTTACCCTGTCCTCAGCAGTGATACCGTTAGTGTTGTTACAATGGACCGGTATGGCAAATTATGGATAGGCACTAACCGGGGCATTGACGTATTAGACCCTGAGACAAACAGCTTCCGGCATTTCAGGCATGATCCTGCCGCGGGCAACTCCCTGGATTATGATATTGTAAGAAGTATTTGTATTGACCGTGAGGGTACTGTTTGGGTAGGGACCGGTATTGGTTGGGATGAAAATAGTCCCGGTGGATTAAATCGCTTTGACCCGGTTACTAAAACATTTTCTCACTATTTAAAGAACCACCGGGTAAGGGCCATCTTTGAAGACAGGAAAGGCAGGCTTTGGGTGGGTACCTCGGGCAATAAATTATATGCTATTGATAAGGCCAGTGGTAAAACCACCTTACATCCGATATCAGCGGCTGCTGAATCAACCAGCGACCATATTACGTTTATAAGGGAAGACGGCAGTGGTTTTCTCTGGATTGGCACTTTTGAATCGGGCATTGAACGATATAATCCTGAGACCGGCGCCGTTACGCATTACGGAGATGGCAAGGGTCTGCTTGATAACAGCGGCTGGCAGGCATTTACTTCACGTGAAGGCGTTCTGTGGTTTAGTACGCAATCATCTAACCTTTACCGGGTAGACCTTGCCAAAAAGCCCTACCAGTTTTATCCTGCCAAAGCCGGGGTTACTGCATTTGCAGAAACATCCAAAGATCATATCATGCTTTCTACCGGTCACGGAATTATTTCACAACAACCCTGGACAAAACCCAGCTATGTGGGCATACCGGGAGAACTGGCAAAAAATGATGAGATAACAGGCCAGAGCCAGTTTCTGCCCGACGAAGACAACCATCAATGGTTGTTGCAAAACGGTATCCTTTATAAACTGATTGATGAAAAACACGCGTTGCAACCGGCGATGGGCGAAGGTGATTTTATACGGCATGCCGTTGCATCAGACAAAACGCATTTCCTGATTGCAACTGTTTCCGGATTATATAAACTGGAACTGAACACATTGCAAAAAACAAAAGTACCGGGAGCTGCCAATGATATCAGCGCACTTTATATTGATGGAGCGCATGCTCTATGGATGGGCCACCTCAATAACAATGGGCTTACACGCACAGATCCGTCTGGCGAGACCAGTTATTTCCTGAAAGGCCAGTCCGTCAACTGCCTGTTTGAGGACAACCGCGGAAATTTTTGGGCTGGTACACCCAAAGGCGCATGGGTAAAACATGCGGGGCAGGAAATATTTACGCCATTGTGGTTGAAAGGCTCTCCTATTGTGAGCGCCGCCATCATTGGTTTTGCGGCAGACGATAGCGGCTATGTTTGGATTAGCTCGCGCTCGGGTGTTTTCAGGCTTAACCCGCAAACCAACCAGGCGCGCGCCTATGGTATCAGCCATGGTGTCAACAGCAGCGTATTGACCGGCGCCATATTCCGCAAACAATCCGGTGAAATACTGGTGGGCTCAAAAGCCGGCTTTTATTCCTTCGACCCGCGCGATCATTTTGTACCCAGCGCGCCGCCGCAAATAGTATTGCGTGAACTGAAAGTAGCCGGCCAGCTACTACCTGTGCCCATAGACAGTACCCCGCAGATAACCCTGCGTCACAACCAGGATGTATTTTCTATTGGCTTTGCCGGTATCCACTTCAGTAATCCCGGTGAAAATATTCACCTGTATAAACTGGAAGGGTATGATGCCGATTGGCGCAAAGCCGGAGCAGAAAGAACAGCTTATTATTTTAACGTGCCGCCGGCCAAATACATTTTTCGGGTGAGGGTTGGCAATAACGAAGATGTATGGGCCGAAAAATCATTGCCGATAGAAATCATTCCTGCATGGTATAGCAATATCTATTTCAGGTCAGCTGCATTGCTGTTGTTGATAGGTTTGGTTTATGCCGCTGTCCGGCGCAGGTTCCGGTTGCAATTGCGCCGGCAAATGGAAAAATCGACCTACGACCGGCAACTGGCAGAATTGCAGCGCCGGTCATCTGAGCTGGAAATGCAGGCGCTGCGTTCTCAAATGAACCCCCACTTTATTTTCAATGCGCTTAATGCCATCAACCGTTTTATTTTACAAAACAATACCAGCCAGGCTTCCGGTTATCTTACCAAGTTCTCGCGGCTGATCCGGTTTATTTTGCAGAATTCGGAACAATCGCTGGTTACACTGGAGCGCGAACTGAATACACTTGATCTTTATCTTGAGCTGGAAGCGCTGCGTTTTGATTACCATTTTTCCTATTCTGTGCAGGTAGATGACAGTGTAGATACGCAATACATTTTGGTGCCACCGCTGATTATACAGCCATATGCAGAAAACGCTATCTGGCACGGACTCATGCACAAGGAAGCGCATGGCCATCTTGAAATAAAATTGCATTGCGATAGAAAATGGCTCTATTGCATTATACGCGATGATGGTATCGGCCGCCAGCGCGCCGGTGAACTGAAAAGCAAATCGGCACACCAGCATAAACCCATGGGAATGAAGATCACTGCCGGCAGAATGGAATTGCTGAAAAAGGAAAGCCGCTATGCTTCCGCCATCACCATCAATGATCCCATTAAAAAAGATGGTTCACCTGCCGGCACTGAAGTTATCCTGAAAATACCTTTAAAATATGATTAACGCTGTTGCAAATATCTTTGTAGTATGATTAACGCCATTGCAATTGATGATGAGGGTCATTGCCTGGAAACGCTTGATCTCCTTTTACAACGCCATTGCCCGGAGGTTGTGCTGACCTGCTGTAAATCGGCTGCACTCGGACTGCAGGCCATAGAACAGCAGGATCCGGACCTGGTTTTTCTTGATGTGGAAATGCCCAATATGAATGGCTTTACAATGCTGGAACAATTGCCGGAAATTCCGTTTGCACTGATCTTTACCACCAGCTATGACCAGTATGCTATACAAGCCATCCGGTACAGTGCGCTCGATTACCTGTTAAAACCAATTGACCCGGTGGAGTTGCAGGCGGCAGTAAGAAAATTCAGCCAGCAGCAGTCTGCACCAGTTACTGCGCAAATACGCCATCTGCTCGACCAGCTGAATGGAAGGGGGGCCACCTTCAGCAAACTGGCGGTGCCTACCACCGAAGGGTTTGAGTTTATACCCGTGGAGAAACTGGTGCATTGCGAAGCCAGCGGCAACTATACTCATTTTTACCTGCGCGATGGAAAAAAAGTAATAGCCAGCAGAACGCTGAAAGATATAGAAGAACAATTAAAACCATTCCTTCATTTTGTTCGCGTGCACCATTCATTTGTAGTAAACCTGAACCATATCAATAAATATGTACGTGGCGAAGGTGGTCATCTTATCATGAGCGATGGTTCTGCTGTAGCTGTTTCACGCAGCCGCAAAGACGCACTCCTAAAATGGTTCTGAAGTTAATTATCCGGTAAACCCGTCAACTGCTCGGCCGCATGCGGAACGCCTTTTTGCCAATGGTAGATTTGTAAAAACATTTACCATGAAAAAAACAATCACCGGCCTCTTTGTGCTTTTGGCACTGGCTACCGTACATGCACAAACGCCATCCGAAAACGAAATCGCAGCAACTTCCACGGGCAGCCGTGCCTGGTACCCCCCCGGCAATAACGAATCGCCGCACGGTATTGGCGTAAAAGCGGTGCGCCATTTTTACAACACCTACGGAGATAACAATAACGAGAACTGGTATGCAATTACAAACGGCTTCCGCGCCAAATTCAGGCAAAACGGTATTGCTTACATGGCTGATTATAATAAAAATGGTGGTTGGCTAAGAACCATCAAAACCTATGCGCAGGATAAGTTACCAAAAGATATCAGGGAGCGCGTAAGACAAACTTATTATGATCACCGGATTTCGCTGGTTCAGGAAATCAACCAGTACAAACAATTAATTTATCTAGTAAGCATAGAAGATGATCATTCATGGATGGTTCTCCGCCTTGAAGGAGATGATATGGAACCAATAGAAAGTTATACAAGGTAATCGTTACAAACACGTATTTACATCTACATCAACTGCCGGCTGCACACAATAATGGTGTTTAGCCGGCAATTGATTATTGAAGAAGGAACAATCCTGCATGCGCATAGAGGTCTTCTATACAACCAGTGGGGTTGATGGAGATGTATTATAATGCAATCACGAACCAGCCTTCTATTATACTGGTTAAAAAATGGTAAAATCAGAAAGATGCGCCCGCTGGGACCGCTTCTTTTTTTGTGAAGACGCCTGCAAATTATCCGGCTGGCTCGTAATGTCCGCTATTATTTCGTCTACCGGGGAACGGGGAGACGTGCTTTGTTTTTTAGAAGAATTGCTTAGCCCATTTCTAAGAGCAAATGCTAGTTTTTTTAGGTAATTCCCAATAGCTGACATAGTTCCTGGTTTTAAAAATGAAAAAATGGCTAGCTTTCAGGGGGTATACTTAAATATACTATAATTTCTTAATTTATTCCAATTTTTTCTGGCGGAGTTAATACAATTTTAATAGGGCAGTCAGTCCAAAATGAAGCAGGGAAAAATCTTTTTTCTTACTGCAAAAATCCTGCAAAAAAAAGATTTTTACCAAATTATTTTACCTCCCCGATGTTGTATCTTGAATAAATGGACAACCACCTGATAAACAACTTTAACCACACCATTTCTATCTGGATCAGTGCACTTGAACAATATAGCTTTCATGATTTGATTGCGAAACCAACTCCCGAAACCTGGTCGCTCGGCCAGGTGTATATGCACCTGGCTACCGAAACCAGTTTTTTTATAGAGCAAATAAATCGCTGTATATCATGTGATGAGAATGCCGGAGCATTATTATCAACGCGTGGCGCCGCCCTGCTGCTGGCCAATGAGTTACCCAATGAAAAAATTGAAGGCCCTCCTTCCAATGCGGCAGTTGTACAGCCCGCCGGCAAACAGGATCTGCTGCTGAACTTCATGAACATAAAAGCAGCCATGAATGCCGTTGCCGCAGCCATGCAATCCAGCTCTTTTAAAGGTAAAACAAAACATCCCGGTTTTGACTATTTAGCAGCCGGCGAATGGTTGCAGTTTGTAGAAATTCACCTGCGCCATCACCTCCGCCAAAAGAAAAGACTGGATGATTTTTTAAACAAACGCGGCGATAATTAATAGAATAATGCCGTGGCAATCATTTTTTTTGTCCATGTTTTTCCACAACATATCCTGATCTTCTTTCTAAATGAATGTTCCAGCGCTTTTTTAAATAAGGCATGATATTATTATTTACAATGCGTATTACTATTTACCTGGTTAAACGCGTTATATGCCTTTGCATTCAAAAAAAACTTTTTCGTTGCGGCGCCTGTTCGTAAACAAAAAGACAAATATATTTTTAAGCATCATTGCATTGCTGCTCATCATCCGCATTATATTGCCCTACATCATGCTGCATTTCGCCAATAAAACGCTTGCGGGTATGAATGGTTATTACGGGCACATCGATGATATCGATGTCTCCCTTTACCGCGGGGCTTACCAGATCAATGATATGTATCTCAATAAAAAGGACGAGGCAACCGGTAAACAAACCGATTTTCTAAAAGCCCCGCATATTGACCTTTCCGTACACTGGGGGGCGCTTTTTCATGGAAGGCTGGTGGGTGAACTGGAATTTGATTCTCCCAAACTAATTTTTACAGAAGATAAGGTGGAACTGGCAGATGTAAAAAAAGATACCAATGATTTTCACAGGGTATTAAAAGATTTTATGCCGCTTAAAATAAACCGTTTTGAAGTCAATAACGGCCAATTGCATTATGCAGACAAAAAAGCCAGGCCTGCTGTAGATGTATCGTTAAAAAAAATTCACCTGCAGGCGGAAAACCTTACCAATGTTGCAGACAGTGGTAAGCTACTGCCTTCCACGGTTACCGCCAATGCAGAAGCCTATGAAGGCCGGCTCGACCTGAACATGAAACTGAACCCGCTGGCAAATGCAGCCACTTTTGATTTAAATGCAGATCTGAAAAATGTTAACCTCGTATTGCTGAATGACTTTCTGAAAGCCTACGGCAATTTTGACGTACACCGTGGAAATTTTGGCCTCTACAGCGAAATGGCGGCAAAGAACGGCGCTTTTAAAGGGTATGTAAAACCCATTATAAAGGGACTGGATGTTGTTGGACCCGAAGATAAAAAAGACGGATTCTTTCAAAAACTATGGGAATCGCTGGTGGGCGCCGTGGGCGTGGTTTTCAGGAATCAGAAAAAAGACCAGGTAGCCACCAGGGTTCGGCTGGAAGGAAGTTTCAAAGACCCAAAAACCAACACCCTGGATGCTATTTGGGAAGTATTGCGCAATGCATTTATACAGGCGCTGATGCCTAGCGTGGACAATCAAATCAATATCCGTTCTGTAGACGAAGCGGATACAAAAGACGACCGCAACCTGTTCCAACGCATCTTTGGCAAAAAGAAAAAAGACGAAAAAAAAGAAGAATCAAAAAATGAGAAAGGCAACAGTAAAAAAAAGGAAAACCCCGGTAATAAAGAAAATAAAAAACAATAACTGAGGCCACCGGAGATTTACTTGTTTAACGGCTATTTTTTTAAACCTGAAATCACATGTATGCGCACCCATTGCAATGGTTCCGGTTCGTATCAGTTGCAGTCCGGCCAAACCCGACGTTACAACATCTACCCCACAGCGTATGGATGCATATTTTTAAAAATGATGTTTTTGAAAAAGTTTACAGATACCGCATTCTAAAATATCAACACCCTAACCCAATCCATAGGTAGCCGCTTTTTCTGTAATGATATTTGCCACAAAACCATCGGGGTGGGCTTTGCGCCTTACACTGCGACTAAACTTTTCTAAAAATATGGACGCAATCCAGGTGTTTATCAATTTTGGGAGCAGGCGTTTCAAAAATTGTTGCAGTTTATTTTTTGGCATCACATAGTTGGTAACAATTTCAAGACATATCTTACGAATGGTTCCAAACGATTCACCCTGGTTATCCAGTGATTTTATGAACGCGAGAAAATAGGCGCTGAAATCGAGCCGCCTGTCTACAGAATTGGCAGAATGCCGCGCAAATGCGGTGTCTGCTGAAATAACAGCAAAATGATTATCGGTAGTTGTTATCAGCAACGCAGCGTTGAGCGGGTAATAGTGCCGGATAGCGCTGATGAAATATTTTCTATAGCCGGTCATTGATGGTTGTCCATTTTTACCGGCGTACTGCGCAATTTATGTTTGAGCAGGCTGGCTGCATGGGTATACCCTCCTTCCGCGCCGTCCACAAAATGAATATGGCCGTCTTTCATATCGCGCACATAACAAGACATGATAGAAGAATTGCTGATATGCATACCATAATATATTTTACCCGCCATTTCCATCTCATCCAGTGCCGCTTGTAAATCCAGCCTTTGCCTGGCCGTACCAGACATCACCGTATTAATTTTGCCATCTATTACCAGGGTATCTGACATTTCTACCAGGCTGGTCAGGTATTTTTTTCCTTTTTGTGTTTTAAAATACAGCTTACCCAACAACAAAATAAACCACTGGTAAATGATCTGCGCATATTTAATTTTACCAATACCTGCACGCATTTCTTTGCCCAGCCTGTCAAACGTGGTCTTCAGCCTTAGTTTTGCAACAGAGATGGGTTGTCTTTTACTGGGCGCTCCATAAATTTCGTCCACCTGCTGCATAACACTGCTGAAGATTTTATTTTGCAGTTGGCCGTCCTGCGCCAGTACAAGCAAGGTCACCACTTCTTCTTTGTTCTCCGGCGGTGGTATCCTGTCCCACCTGCATTGCATGCCATTCAGATCCAGTTCTTCCAGCTGCTCGTCCAATACACCGGGCAGATAAGTGTCTCCTTTGATTACGGACTCTGCATATTGTAAACCTTCGCCGAGCACAATGGGTATAGGAAAAACATCCGACAAACCAAACTTGCAGATATTGAGCTGCCAGCCTTTTTCATAAATATCTTTTACAGCCACCCGGCCTATGCGGAGTTCCAAATTAAAATTGGCCTGTGTGCGTATCTTGTATTGCAGCAGCGCCGGCATAATTTTATTGATCAGCAATGCCGGCACAATAAAAGTAGCGCCATCACCACCAAAGAAGAAGGGAACCATGATGTTATACCTGAAAGCAATATTTAACACAGATACAATGCTACCAGTTGCAATAAGATTTACGTTTTCATGCAAACCGGTTTTTACAGCCGATGTAGATTTTTTTATATCGGTGATAATTACAGACCAATCTGCAGGTACTACGTGAAAGACATCTTCTTTTACCAGCAGTTCGGCAAGCGGCAACCGGTTTACAGGCAGCGCACTGTAAAATTGATCATCGTTTTCGTGCATGGCAACGTGCAAATGAGGTATGAATGAATGCGAAACACCGGTAAAGGTAGTTGTATGACGCTAAAATACCGAATGTGCGATCTTTGTATCCGATTTGGCAAAAGCCTTTGCTGCCCGCTGTTTTATTTCCATGGCCTTCTGTTTATTGCCCTGTGCAGCAAACGCATCGGCCAGGCCTGTGAGCGACCAGCCATTGTTTGGATTGATGACCAGGTCTTCTTCAAACACTTTCACAGCATCAGGATAGTTTTTTGCTTTTAACAACACATTGCCGAGGTATTGTCTTACAGGGTGTACCCAGTCTTTGGGTTCATTGTAAATCATTGAATCTTCCAGCACTACAGCAGCGGTAAGCAATGCAATGGATTCCGTAAGCTGTTGTTTTTCTTCTGCAATAACCCCCTGTAAAGTTTTTTCCGCCACCAGGGCACCTGCTATTGCGGGATTTGCAAATGAGGGAGCAGGCGCTTTCAGCTGGGTATTGCTTAATAATTGCTGAAGGCTGTCCAGCTGTTTACCGGCATTGGAGAAATCATGTTTCCGCGCAAATGCCAGTCCGCGCCCGTAATGCCACAATAACCCGGCATATACATAAACTACCGGGTTGGCCGGTGTGTTTATTACTTCTTCCCATTTGCCATAACGGATCAGTGTCAGATAGGGTGTCATATAAACATACTGAATGAATACCCCCAGGTAATCCGGGATACTTTGCCAGCTGCTATCGAAACTGTTTTTACAATCAACCGATGTTTTCACAGATAATGAGTAGTTGCCAGCCAAATTTGCGCAGGTGGCTTCCATATGCAGGTTATGAATGAGATAAAGTGCGGAATTATTGGCTACAACCGGGAATGCTTTCAGATAATTATAATAACCTTTTACCGCCTGTGCGTTTACCTGTTCGCCTATATCATAGTACCCCGAACGGATATAGATATGCGAAGGCATATGTACCAGGTGCGCCACACCCGGCATGAGCTGCGGAAGCACTTTTGCAACTGCCAGTCCCTTTTCCGGGTGGGCAGATGCTTCAATTGCATGTATATAATAATGGGCTGCACCGGGATGACGTGGAAAATGCTGCAGAGTTGTTTCCAATGTTTGTACAATCTCCTGCGTCCATGCTTTTGGTTGATAGTTTTTATAATACAGATCCCATGGATGCTGTATCATTAATGCGTCGGCATACAGGGCGCCGGCATCTGCATCCTGCGGAAAACGGCGGTACAGGTTTTTCATGGCATCTGCATACAATTGGTTGAGTACTTCTCTCTGTTGGGTGCTGTCCGCCGAATACCGCACCTGCATGGCTTCAATAAAACCTTTTTCAAGCGCAGTGCTGTTACCGCTAAGTAATTTTGCCTTGTGCATGGCTGTTAGTGCCTCCGGCGATGCGCTGTAACCAAAATCGTTGATATTTGGCCCGTATGCAAGTGCCTGGCCCCAGTAGCCCATCGCAAAATTGCTATCGAACTGCACTGCTTTAATAAAAGATGCCAGCGCCTCTATTACATGAAAGCCATAATACATATTGATGCCCTGTTCAAAATAGATCCGGGCGCTGTCATTGCCCGTGGTAACCGGCATCTGGTAATTGCCCCAGCCTTCCAGCAAAGGCACGATGTTGCTACTGTCATTAAAGGCCATCGCGGATAGATCTGGACTGCATTGTATGGCATATTTTTTCTGCATTGCAAGGGCATTGCGTCTTGCTTCATAAGAAATTTGCTGTGGTGCAGTGTTGGTGGTATAGGCCGCTGCAAATACAGATGCGGCAATGAGTAATAGAACGATTTTCATGATGCAGGTTTTGGGGACAGAAAGTTACAATAATTCCCCGGCGCTTCGCTTGGAATGGAACGCGGATTTTGATGATTTTTATGATTTATTAAGATGCGTGTTAGACCTGGCACACCGGTCTGAAATTATAGAAACATAGAATTGCAGGTCAGGCCTGCGCTGGTATGCGTTTGAATTATATCGGGCAGGGGCAAGCCGTGCCCTTACGTTCATATTTTATCATAACAATCATGAAAATCCGCGTTCCATCAGACTGAAGCTGCCACGGTATCATCAGAAAAAACACCAGCAGCGGCATAAAGCCGTTGAAGTATGATGGGGCGTAAGAATATAGATAATGTTACAATGATAGGTGCTGCATTGCAAAACAATGTTGTTAATCATTTAAACGGGCCAGCTTACCTAGCAGTTGCAGGCTATTTTCCGTTTTTGCATCCCACTCCAGCCCATAACTTAAGCGCATACAATTACTGAATTGTTTTTTCAGCGTAAACATAGTGCCGGGTGAAAAAGTAATTTTCCTGCTGAATGCCGTATTGTATAAGCGAATGGTATCTGTGCGCGCGGGCAATTCCACCCATAACGACAATCCACCTTGCGGCCTGCTCATTCTGGTGCCTTCAGGAAAGAACTCGCTGATGACTCTTACGTACTGCAGGTAATTGGCGTGCAATGTTCTTCTTAATTTCCGGAGATGCGCTTCATACCGACCGCTTTCCAGGAAGCTGCCAATGGCCTCATGTGTGATGGGCGTGCTGCTGAGGGTATGGTATAATTTTGTTTTCATGACCGGCTGTAAAAATTTGCCCGGTGCTATCCACCCTACCCTATATGCCGGCGCCAGGGTTTTAGAAAATGAACTGCACAGTAATACCAGTCCGCTTTCGTCGTATGATTTACAACAGGATGGCCGCCGGTCTCCAAAATAAATATCGCCATAAATATCATCTTCAATGAGCGGAACATTGTAATGCTGCAACAACCTCACGGCTTCTTTTTTATTTTCATCGGGCATCAGGCTGCCAAAGGGATTATTGAAATTGCTTACAAAAAGACAGGCAGCCAATTTTGTTTGTTGCAACACTTTTTTAAATGCATCCATATCCACACCGGTCTGCGGACTGGTAGGCAGTTCCAGTACTTTCAGTCCAAGGCTTTGCGCCAGTTGAAGAATGCCATAGAAACAAGGACTCTCTACTGCAATGGTATCATTTCTTTTAGTGAGTGCCATCAGGCAATAAGAAACGGCAGAGATGCAACCGGCAGTTGTGACCACTTCGTTTTCGGTAAGACTGCCATTCCAGCTGAATGACCACCTGGCAACCTGCGCGCGCAATTTTTCATTGCCTTGCAGTGATTCATATACAGTGCCACCACCCGGCAACGATCTTATTGCCTGCAATGCGCCTTTATTTAATTTGGCAACCGGTAATAATGCGGTAGCAGGAGTACCACGTGAGAACAAGGTGAAATTTTTATCGGCTGTACTGTGGATTGAATTTTCAAAAATTTCACTGGCCTGTTTCACCGTAGACTTTGTTTCCGGTCTACTGGTGGCGGGCATGGCCAGTTTGCGCCGCAATGAATTGCTTACATAGTAACCCGACTGCGGACGCGATTCTATCAGCGATTTTGCTTCCAGTTCATAATAGGCAAACTGTGCGGTACTCATGCTTACGCCATGCTGCCGGCAAATCATACGGATGGATGGAAGTTTATCGCCCACCTTCAGCACTTCATTGCTAATCTGCTTTTCCAGCTTGTGCGCAATTTTTAAGTAAAGTAATTCCCTGCGGATAGGTTTTTGTGGCATAAATAACTGTATCGGTCAAAATTACTAAAATTGTATCTGTACTGGTTGAAATTTTTTAACCAATTTTGTGCTGCAGTTTACAACCGCTGCAGCAAAGGCAATGACAACCGCAGTGACCATCCCCTTTCAAACCATTAACTGGCAGGGTATCGAAAAAACAATTCATACAGGAGAAAAAGGATGGGCCAGCTGGCAGACAATACAATTTGGCGGATTGCGGTTGCGGCTGGTAAAATATTCTGCTGGTTACGTTGCAGACCACTGGTGCGCAAAAGGGCATATTGTACACTGCCTGGAAGGTGAACTGGTTAGTGAACTGAAAACAGGTGAACGCTTTACACTCACCGCAGGAATGAGTTACGTGGTTACTGATGGTGCCAGCCTTCACCGTTCCGTTACAGAAGAAGCTGTTTCCCTGTTAATCATTGACGGAGATTTTTTAAAGTCCGCCAGCTAAGACATTTTATTTATGATTTAAGTACAAGTTATAACAACACAGAAATGCCAATAACAAACAGTACAGCAGCAGATATCGATGAAATATTCCGTCTTTATGCCTTTGCCACCCATTTGCAGCAACAGAAAAACGCGGTTTCATGGCCTGTATTCGAACGCAGCCTTGTAGAAACCGAAATAAAAGAATGCAGGCAATGGAAACTGACAGAAGGTAAAACGATTGCCTGTGTATGGGCCACCACTTTCAGCGATCCACTGATCTGGGAAGAAAAAAACAATGATCCTGCGGTATACATCCACCGGATTGCCGTAAGCCCTTCATTCAGGGGCATGAACCTGGTTAAACAAATTGTGGACTGGGCAAAGGAATATGCATCCACAAAAAACAGGCATTATATACGGCTGGATACTGTGGGCGAGAACAAAGGACTGATAAAACATTATACATCCTGCGGTTTCAATTTCCTGGGCTTATCAAAACTTGCCAGCACAGCAGGCCTTCCGGCGCATTACAATAATGCCAGTGTAAGCCTTTTTGAAATGCCGTTGTAATAAAAAATTAAAAAATCACCAACCTATTAATTAATCATTTGAACATGAAAACATTTATTGTTGATTCATTTACAAAAGAAGCTTTTAAAGGGAACCCCGCGGGCGTATGTTTTACACAAACCGCCCTTTCCGAAGAAAAAATGCAGCATACAGCCATGGAACTCGGTTTATCTGAAACTGCTTTTGTACAGCCGGCGGGTAAACCCGGCGTGTACAATATCCGTTATTTTTCGCCTAAAAAAGAAATCCCGCTGTGCGGCCATGCCACCCTGGCTTCGGCCAAAGTAATTTTCAGGGACGCTAACGAAAATGAAATCCATTTTATAACTGTACAAAATTTAGACTTGCATGTGCAGCGCAACGGCCAGGAAATAAGCATGGAGTTCCCGGTATACAAAACTTCGGCCATTGCCGTACCGCCCGCCATGTTAACTGCGCTCGGATTGAACCGTATTGTACGGGCAGTATACAGTGAAGAACATAAAATTATCATGCTTGAAATTGACGATGCGGACACATTGAAAAACCTGTCGCCCAACTTTAGCGACCTGGTTACATCGCGCGATGGCATCAATGGCGTGCTGGTTACAGCACCAGCAGATACTCCGGACTATGATTACCATTACCGTTATTTCTGGCCCTGGGCGGGCACCAACGAAGACCCTGTGACAGGAGGCGTGCAAACATTTCTGGCGAAATACTGGTCAGACAAACTCCACAAGAAAAGCATGCAGGCTTTTCAATCGTCTGCGCGTACGGGTTATATGCGGGTAGATCTCACAAATGAAAAAGTTGTACTCACCAGCCAGGCGGTGATTATACTGGAAGGCAGCCTGGAAGCATTTAAATAACCATTTCAATACAAATTAAATGATAACAGATACTTTTAAAACGCTATTCCGGAAAGATCTTTACAAACTGAAAACAGAAATTGAATTGTACAGGAACGAAGAAACGATCTGGCATATTGAAAAATCGGTTGCCAATTCGGCGGGTAATCTTTGCCTGCATTTGGTTGGCAACCTGAATACTTATATTGGCGCCGTGCTTGCAAAAACAAATTATGTAAGGAACCGCGACCTGGAATTTTCCCTGAAGGATATACCGAAAGAAACATTGATAAAAATGATTGAAGACACCATTCCGGTTGTTGAGAAAGGGCTTGATCAATTGCAGGAGCAACAGCTGAACGATGATTTTCCGACCATTATCTGGGAGAAGACAACCAGTACTGCTTATACCCTGGTTTACCTGCTGGCGCATTTGAATTACCATCTTGGCCAGGTAAATTATCACCGCAGGCTGCTGGATGTCTGATGCAACAAACAGCGCCTGTACGTTAAGGCCAGTACTGTTGAATTTTGTTATGTAGAAATGCAACGCTGCGGGCCAGCTGATCCATTCCGTCAACACCATCTTCAATGCTTATCCATCCGTTGAACCCTGCTTTCTTAAGGCGCGAAAAGATGGCGTCATAATTATTGAGCCCCTTGCCTACTTCGCCATGGCTCAGCCGTTTTGCATACCCGGCTGCACCGGTCTCTTCTTTGCGCAGGTCTTCGATGGTGCCATATTTCAGGTAGCGATCGCTGGCGTGCATGGTTACAACGCGGTCTGCCACAAGTTCCAGCAAAGCAAGCGGATCTTCACCGGCCAGGTAAGCATTGCTGGGGTCGTAGTTTACGCCAAAATGATCATGCCGGATGCTGTTGACCAGCATCATGAACACATCGCGCTGCTGCGCAAATTCCGGGTAGTCCCAGAAATCATCTTTGTAATGGTTTTCCAAAATCAGTACAATATTTCTTTCCGCTGCATACGGCAAACAGGACTGTATGCAGTCAGCGGCCAGCTTCACCCCTTCTGCCGTATCAAGCTCCGGTCTGCGTTGGCCCGATAGCACGCGGCAATAAGAACCGCCCAATGCGGCCGTCATGCGAATCCATCGTTTTTGTTTTTCCATTTCTTTATTGCGGAAAGTTGGATTGGGGTGTGTGAAATCGGGCGAGCAGCACAGCATCGGTATTTCCTTACCGGTATCGGCCACCCGTTTACGGAAGAGCGGCCAGTTTTTTTCATCTTCCATTTCTATAAACCCGGCATACCATTCCAGTCCGTCTATATCAAGCGCGGAAGCAAGTGATATCCACTCAGCCAGTTTCATGCTGCCATCCTTACAAAGCGCATGCATATAAGCTTTCGGAAAGGCGGCTAAATGCGGCATACAGCAATGATTATTTTGCAGGTGACGGAATGGTGGAAACATCTTTTGGCGGGTTACGGCCAATAAACGGGTGTTGTTCAAGGTCAACTACCTGTCCGCTCACGGGGCCGCATTCGTCTGATAGCCAGTATACCGATGCCGCTGCAATTTCTTTTGGCAATAAAATACGCCCGGCGGGTGCATATACAGCAGGAATTCCGGTGTACCAGTCGCTGGCCAGCCCATGATCATGTTTACGGCGTATTTCCGTTTCCGTTAGTACCCATCCGGGGTTTACCTGGTTTACGCGAACACCGTTCTCGCGGTGCAGGGTATCGCCCAGGTTCCGGGTCATGGTCATGAGTGCACCTTTTGATACACTGTAGGCAAAAAGATTGGGTTCGCCGCTGTAAGCGTTTACCGAACCGATATTCAGTACGCAACCACGCGTAGCCGTTAGCTGTGCCAATGCAGCCTTTATCAGCGCAAATGGCGCCAGCAGGTTTACGGCCAGCACCCTTTCAAAAAAAGGCAGATCGGTGGTATGTATGCTGGATGATACAACGCTTGCGGCATTGTTTACCACCGCGTCCAGTTTTCCAAACTTTTTAATGGCCAGCTCCACCAGTCGTTGCGGCGCACTCTCATTGCTGATATCTTCAATGAGCAGGGCGGCTTTGTCTTCGCCAATTTCATTCAGCACTTCATTACCGCCATCGGTCTCCAGCCCGTGAATGATCACTTTTGCACCCTCCGATACCGCTTTTAGTGCAATGGCTTTGCCAATGCCGGTTGTACTGCCGGTAACAATGATGATCTTATTTTCCAGGCGCATACTCATACTGGTTTTAATATACTTTTCACCACTTTTCCCTGGTGCATTTCTTCAAAAGCGGTTTGCCAGGAAGTAAGTGGCCAGATACCGCCAATTACGGGCGCTACGTCCAGCTGGCGACTGGCAAGCAATGCAATTACGCGCTCCCAGATTGGCCAGTTATGACTGAAACTTCCCTGCAGGCTGATATTTTTCTGCACCAGTGGATCCAGGGAAAAATTCATGGGCTGCGGCCCCCATCCTACTTTACTGATATGTCCTTTTGGACGTACCAAATCAATGGCAATCTTCAATGTACTGCTTGCCCCGGCGGCATCTACCACGCAATCCGCTCCCAGTCCATCCCTTTCTCTTGCCCATCCGGCTGCATCGCCCACAATGATTTGGCAACCATAACGGGCCGCAACTGCCAAACGGGTTTTATCCGGTTCAAGTCCTACTACAGCTACCTCTGCACCGCATAGTTTTGCCATTGCCGCACACAGGATTCCAATTGGGCCCGGCCCCAGTACCACCACCCGATCGCCTGGTTTGATATGCGCATTTTCTACCACGGCGCTATAAGCCACACAACAGGGTTCAGTAAGACAGGCATGTTCAAAAGAAAGTTTTTCCGGTACCCGGTGCAGGCAACGTGCGGGAACGCTTACGTATTTGGTCATTGCACCATTCACCCCATACCCAAATCCCTTGCGCGAAGGATCCAGGTTGTACAACCCGCGCCTCGACATGGGGCTGTTGGCATCTATGACAGCAGCCGTTTCGCTTACCACGCGATCGCCCTCCTTCCAATCATTTACCCGGCTTCCCAGTTCAATGATGTGGCCGCCGAATTCATGCCCCAGCACCACGGGATAATTTACCGGCCAGCTATGGTCTGATGTCCATTGGTGCAGATCACTGCCGCAGACGCCTACATTCACCACTTCCAGCAATACGTCTTCTTCGCCAATGGATGGTTTGTCAATATCACGCAGCTCCACAGACCATTTTTCGGGGGCAAAATTTACTACACCGGCAGATTTCATTGAGTCTATTTTTAAGTGATATGCGTCAGGATATAAGCTCACCTTCATGCAGCATACATGAAAGTGAAAAGTTAGCCATTTTTATGAAACGGGCATCCCAAATATAATGTACGGAAAGGCCGGCCCATTTTTTTAAACAGTTGTACGCCAACCGCCGATGCCCTGGAAAGGCATTTGTTTTATTACAAATAAATTAATGATTATCGTTAATTTAGTTATATTAATTCACTTGCAATGAAAGCGCCCACCTATTCTGCAGACGTTTATATTTCATATGCTGGCAATGACGCCGTGAACAGTGCCGAAAACAGGGACCAGATAGTGATAGATCTCGGCAACCTGCTTCAGCAGCATAACCTGCTGGCCAAAGAATACAAAAGAGATGTACAGTACAAGGGCAACCTGGAATCATATATGGACGATATTGCCTACGGCGATTTTATCATTTTACTGGTAAGCGAAAAATACCTGAAAAGTGAATATTGTATGTATGAGGCCATTGGTATACTCAACAGGAACAAACGCAACCTCCATGAAAAAATATTCCCCGTTATCCTGCCTGATGCGGAAATTTTTGATACCGGTAAACGCATTGAATACATTGAATACTGGGATGGCCTGTTTAACAAACTGACTACGCAACTGGCCGGAAAAGACCCCCTTAAATACGGCGGACTGAATGATATTGCTAAAAACTACCGTGAGATTGCAGAAAACATAGATGGATTTATTTCGGCGCTGGTAGCCATCTGTCAGCTTTCGAAAGACCAGACCATGGAACAAAAATACCAGCAGGTAGTTGCTGCCGTTTTGCAGCAACTGGAAAATAACAAAGGCCTGCCCGTTGCTTTACAGGCCTCCCCGTCTGTACAGGGACAGGCTTTGGCGGTAATTACGCCGCAGGTATTAAATACCAATGGTGCGCAGGATGTTGCTGCGTTGTCGAAATCGGCCAATGATTTTATCAGCAGGGTTATCAGCAAAGTAGATGATATTATACTGGATAGCGAGAAGGCGAAAAAAGAATACATCAATATCAATTTCGAAGAAATTTCCAGCGAACAGGAAATTCAGCCGGCTACACTCAATTTCATTTATTCGCTCCGCTCGGAGAAAACAAAATATGAACCCTTCCGGCAATCGCTTATCATCAGCGCATTATCGTTGGGATTGATAAAAAAATACGATGAAACAAAAGCGCGCCTGCTGATGGATTTTGCCACAGACGATGATCCCTTTTTATCAAACAGGGCGCTCACAGGTGTGGTACTGGGACTGCTCAACAAACAGAACTACATTAGTAAAGACATTACACGGAAACTGGAAACACTGAAAGAGAATGTAAAGATACAACGGTGTTTACTGGCCATATTTTTTATACTGGGCAATGTTGATGAACTGCACCGCATTCAACCAACGTTGCTGACACCAGACTATAAAAAGTTTGAATTCTTTGATCTCACCCAGCATTGGTTTCTTCCATTTTATCCTGGCAACCCGGTGCTGGAAAAAAACATCCCGGATCAAATCTTTGCTGCTGAATTGCTTGAATCATCGATTGTATTTGGACTGGACAGTACAAAATACGCGCTGGCACTTTTATTTTCTACATTTACCAAAGAGAACCTCGAACAATTCAGGAAATTTTCTGAGTTGGAAAAATCGGTGGTACTTGCTGTACAAACGGCCGAGCTCAAAGCCAAGTTGCTGCTGGAATTCGAAGCCACTAAATATGTACTGGAATTTTACATTTATGCCACTGACCACCATGATGCCAGCCTGGTAAATTTAATAGAAGACCATGAAGGCCTGCGTACTGGTTACCTGTACAAACTGGTACTGAATGAAACCTATCAGAATTTGCTAAAGGCCAACCAGTATTTTTCCAAAAAAGCGTTTACAGAAGCAGCAATGATGGTAAAGCCGGTGCTGGAAGACCAACCCAATAATATTGAAGCATTGCTTATTTACGGATACAGCAGTTATTATGAAGGAAATTTTGCTGCTGTTATTCCAATATTTGAAAAGTTGAAAACAAAAGGTGTTAAAGAACTACTGTTGCTGGGTATGCTGGGCGATGCTTATTTTGGCACGCAAAATTATGAAAAAGCCATCGAAAATTATGAAACACTTATCGGCTTTCAGCAAAACATTCCTGCATTGGTGAGCATTGGCCGTAGTTATGAATTGCTGCAAACCCCGGATAACGCCAAAGCCCTGGAATATTATAAGAAAGCAATTGAGCTGGAGCCGGGCAATTACAACACACTGCTATTACTGGGTAATCATTACCTGCTTGCACCCGAGCCCGATTTTGCTAACGCGGCCGTGTATTATGATAAAGCTTTTGCTATTGAAAGCAATAACCTCAGTCTTATAAAAGCATATGTTCATTGCATCATTCAATTGCCGGACACACCCTTTGAAACCGCTAAAAATGTGCTGGAAAAATGGATAGCGCTGGAACCGGAGAACACTTATCCTTACCTGGTGCTGGGCGATCAGTACGCCAATAAAAATCCGGCAGACAATCTTACTGCTTTTGATTATTACCTGCAGGCATTTGAAATGGATGGCAACAACAGCAAATTACTGAAATCGCTCGATGAATTCATTACAAAAGCGCGTAACATTCCATTTGAACAGGCCAGCAGGATATACAGAAGGATGATGGAGCTTGAACCACAAAATCCGGCCGGATACAACGGCATGGGACATTGTTACCTGACGCTCGTTCCGCCTGACTATGAAAATGCATTTAATTACTACTACAAAGAATTTGAAATAAATAAAACTGCCGGCCTGGCGGCTTTCCTGTTACAATGCGCCGTGCAATTAAAAAATGCGGATGAAAATAAGCTGACAGAAATATATACCACATTCAAAACAATGGAGCCTCAATCTGCAAAACCAGACCTGGCCATGGCAGAATACCTGTCTCAAAAACCCGGACCCGAACCAGACAAAGCAGCCGGCTTTTACCAGCAGGCATTGGCCATTGAGCCTGCCGATAAGGAGTTACTTTTTGCTGCAGGTAAGTTTTACCAGGGAATTCCCACTCCTGATTATGAAAAATCTGCCGGGTACCTTCGCGCGTATTTACTGCAGCAACCAGACGACAATATGGCCATTGCATATCTTGGCTGGAATAGTTTTGTAAACGGTGATTACGACGCTGCAAAAAAATATTTTGAAAAATGTGAGGCAGGTGATGAAGATGGAACCACGCACCAGAACCTGGGCCATATTGCACTGATAGAAAAGGATACTGCTACTGCCAAAAAAATGTACAGCACCGGGTATTCACTTTTTAAAAACAAAGAAGATTTTTATCCTTTCAGTATCAATGATTATAAATACCTGGAAAAATCCGGGTTAACCAAAGATGAATTCGATTCCATTCTTAAAGATGTAATGGCTACTGCCAGCGATAAAATCTAGGCTGTCCTGTTATTTTTTTTGAAATAATAATAGAAAGGCACACCTGTCAGCACCAGTAAAATACCGGTAAGCGTTTGTTTTGGCTGAGATACAACTGTATTCACCAGCAACGCTACAGAAAAAAGCATTATCACCACCTGTATATATGGGTAGCCGATCAGCCTGGTATTTATTTTACCGGCGCGTTTCAATTTAATGAGGGCCACTGCCTGTAAAAAATAAAATAAGAAAGTAGCGAAGATGACCATATCTGTTAATATATCAAAAGTACCGGATACAACCAACATACAACTCCAGACCATGGTATACAATAAGGCAATATGCGGAGTATGGTGGCGCGGGTGTACGCTGGCTACTTTTTTAAAAAAGAATTTTTCCTGCGCCATTCTAAAATACACCCGTGTATGCGAGAGCAGGACGCCGTTGAGTGAGCCAAAAACGCTTACCATAATCAATACAATCACCAGTGTTTTACCGATACTGCCCAGCAATGTGGTGGCTACTACTGCGGCGCCAATCTGGTTTTCACCCACCGCAGCCAGTTGTTCCAGCGGCACAACTTGCATATAAGCATAATTGACCAGTACATACAATACAATGGCAATGGATACGCCGCTCACAATGGCCAGCGGTACATTCCGTTTCGGGTTTTTTATTTCACCGGTAATGGCCGCTATATCCACCCATCCATCGTAAGCCCAGAACACACTCAGCATGATAGTTAAAAACGCGCTGAACAAATTACCCCCTGTTACAGGTATATTTCCGGCTTTCAAATTAACGGATACCGTTTGACCTGCAGGCGATACATACGTTATCCCCAGTACTATTAATATCAGTATGCCCGTAATTTTTGCGGAGGTGAAAATATTGCTCAATATGCCGCTTTCGCGTACGCCCCGGTAGTTGACCCAGGTTAAAATTAAGATTGCGGCAATGGCCAGCAGTTTGATACCTGAATCGGCAAACGGATAAATAAAATGGCCGATGGAAATATCCTGCCATTGTTGCAAAGGATTGGCAAGTGGTACCAGCGTATTGATGGTTTGCGAAAAAATAAATGCCAATGCCGCCACCGAAGCCGTGCCGATAATGGCGAAGTCTGCCCACCCAAATAAAAACGAAAAGAAATTGCCAAAAGCAATGCGCAGGTATTCATAGATGCCACCGGATTCTTCGGTGAGAGAAGCCAGTCCCGACAGGTTGAACGCCCCCAGCATGGTTATAATACCTGCCAGTACCCAGGCGCTCAGAATCCAGGTTTCATTTAAGCCGGTTTGTGCAATGGGTATAATTTTTTTAAAAACACCGGAACCAATCATAATACCGGCCACCAGTAAGGTAGCCGTAAATAAACCCAAAGCTCGTTGCAATGTGTTGCCCTTTGTTTCTTTCATTGTTTGATTTGTTTATCCAATAAGTTTTTGTGAAACAGGCAGCACCAATGGTAACCGGTGCAGCCACCAAAACAGATAGGCGTACGCAAGCCCCGGCTGCTTTAAAGATAACCTTCCGTTGAATACAGTGCCTGGAAATTTTTAACCGGCTTGTGAATCACTTGCCAGTATTATTGCAAAATGGTGGCATGATTTTTTTATAATATACTGGTACTGGGGTAACTATTATTAAATTCTGGAAAAGGGAGGAGATAAATCCACAGTAATGCTGTAAATCCTGTTATTACTAATTTTTATGTTGGCCATGCAAAACTTTCAGTCCCTCCCCATTACAGTGCAGCGTTCGGTTGAATTGCTCGGCATTTATTGCCTGGGTACAATTGTCTACCTGGGATCAGGTATTATTACTCCGCTGCTGCTTGCTTTTTTTATCGCCCTTGTTTTATTGCCTACCTATCGTTTTTTCAGAAAGCGAAAAATTCCTGAAGTAATTTCCATTGGTTTTTCTATTCTTTTATTGGTAATAGTGGTTGCCGGAATTGTTTGGTTTTTTTCCTCACAGATAAGTGCATTGATTGCCGATTTTCCGCAAATAAAATCAAATGTCACCAGGCACCTGGAAACATTGAGCGACTGGCTGAACCGGAAAATGAATTTTTCTACGGAGAAACAGTTAAAGCTTGTAAATGAGCAGACCAATAAATTATTGAACCAGACCGGCAATATGCTGGGCGGGGCGGCTGGCTCGGTATCTTCTGTTTTTATATTTATTGGATTATTGCCCATTTATATTTTCCTGATTCTTTATTATAAAAACCTGCTGCTGCGTTTCGTGTACCTGTGGTTTCCGGAAAGCAACCACGAAAAATTAAAAGAAGTAATGCAGGAAACCGAAGTGATCATTAAAAGTTACCTGGTAGGGCTTCTTATACAAATCACCTATGTAACCGTGCTGCTGGGCGGCCTCCTCCTAATCTTTGGCATTCAGCACGCACTGCTTATCGGGGTGATTTTCGCTATCCTGAACCTTATACCCTATATCGGCGCGCTTATAGGAAATATTATTGGTGTACTGCTTACACTTACTTCCTCAACGGATTTATGGCCCATTTTAATTGTACTGGGTACCATTGCCGTGGTCCAGTTCCTGGACAACAACATATTAATGCCGCGTATTGTAGGTTCCAAAGTAAAAATAAATGCACTTGCAACCATTGTAGGTGTTTTTGTAGCAGGTGCGCTTACCGGGGTAGCTGGTATGTTTCTTTCTTTACCGGTGATAGCGGTATTTAAAATTATTTTTGACCGGACGGATCGTTTCCGGCAATGGGGCGTACTGCTGGGCGATGAAAGGCCTAAAGTAAGTCCTATACAATTCCCGGTATTCCGTAAAAAAAGTAAGAAGGTCAGAAAAGAGCTGGAAAAAGAAAACAAGGTGGAACCAACCGGAACAGAATAATCAGCAAAGATCGATTGCATGAATGGATTGCTAAATGAAACAATATGAAAATTACAAAAAACATCATTGGCGGGTTGGCAGGGGCTATCGCCCTCAATATCTTACACCAGGTGGCTGCCGCTTCAATCAAAAATGCACCTCGGCTGGACCTGGTGGGTGAGGAAGCGCTGGAAAAAGGTATAAAAAAAACCGGCTTTGAACCACCTGAAGGAAATACACTGACTGCCGCTGCACTGGCAGGTGATCTTACCGCCAACACGCTTTATTACAGTTTGATTGGTGAAGGAGACGACAAATACCTGCTTGCACGCGGTGCAGGTTATGGCCTGATTGCGGGAATAGGCGCTTTGTCGGTTCCGGCACATATAAACCTGGATGATGAACCCGTTAATAAATCCACTAAAACCAAATTGCTTACCATGAGCTGGTATATTTTCGGGGGACTGGTAACGGCTATCACTATAAAAGCACTGCGCAAATCCTAGAAGATTGCGTGATTTTGGGATTTTGAGATTTTGAGATTTTGAGATTTAAACAAATAGCCTGTCTCGTTACAAAATTAATTCCGCACCGAATGAGGAAGTGGGAAGTGGTTAATGGCTAGTGGGCGTTTGCCAGGCATAATGCAAATGTAAAAATACAAAATGCAAAAAAATGGCGAGGCACCGGTCTGACGTCCGCGTCTGACCGACTTCTCCGATAAGTTAGAAGTCAAAAGAAATAGGCGATTGAAATCAGATTTAATTAACCCAACCAAAAGTCAACCTTATTCAGGCAAGTACACCGTACAACTTAACACCCAACACTCAACACTTAACACCTTACACCCACTCCTCACTACTTACTACTTAAAACTTCCTACTTCCTACTTCTTTCAACGACCTGTTTTCACATACCGGCAACCTGAATAATATTATCAACAGTTTATCTGTGTGTGTTTACTCCGTTCATACATCATAGCATACTGTTGGTTGAATACTGCAAAAAGCGGCGCAGCAATAAAATATCTTCATTGCTCCACCATAACAAATATACTGCAATGAGAAAATTTATAGTATCGCTGTTGCTCCTGTGCGCCTGCACCGGCGGCCTTTTAGCACAAAAAATTATTACCGGTAAAGTAACCGCCACAAATGGCGAACCCCTTCCCAATGTATCCATCCTGGTTAAAGGCACCCGCCAGGGTACCAGTACAAGGCAGGATGGAACTTACCAGCTGACAGTTCCGGCAAATGCAAAAGCGTTGGTATTCAGCAGCGCCGGTTTTACTGAGGAAGAGATCAGCACGGGTTCAAAAACAACCATCAATGTTTCATTGACAACGGTCGAAAAAAGTTTACAGGAAGTAGTGGTAGTAGGCTATGGCACACAAAAAAAGAAATCAGTAACGGCCGCCATCTCAAAAATTTCCGGCGAATCAATTGCCAATGCACCCGTAACCAGTTTTGACCAGGCGCTGGCCGGGCGGGCGCCCGGCGTGCAGGTTACACTGGGCACCGGCATCGTTAATGCAGCTCCTCGTATACGCATACGCGGTATCAACTCAATGACAGGCAGCAGGGATCCATTGTTTGTAGTAGATGGTTCACCAATGGTTTCGGGTGGTTTATCAGGCGTTGCCAATACCAATCCGCTGAGTGATATCAACCCGGCAGATATAGAATCAGTAGAAGTTTTAAAAGATGGCGCCGCAACAGCCATCTATGGTTCACGGGCTTCCAATGGCGTAATCATGATCACTACAAAAAAAGGACGTGCGGGTAAATTCTCGGTCAACTATGATGCGTATACAGGCATCTCTCAACCTTTTCGCAAACCTTCATTGCTAAATGCACAGGAATTTGTAACCATCGCCAATGAAAAACTTACCAATGCCGGGCAGGCGCCGGGGGCGTTTATGAATGCAGAAAACACCAATACCGACTGGCTGAAACAGGTTTTTAAAGACAATGCTGTGGCACAAAGCCATACGCTATCATTGATGGGGGGCAACGAAAAATCGACTTATTATTTCTCTTTTAACTACCTGCAGCAAAGAGGCATCATCTTTACCAACTATGCAAAGCGCTTCAATATGCGCGCAAGCTTTGATCATAAGGTAAACAAATTTATAAAGGTAGGCAACAATATTACCATCAGCCGTACAGAAGACAACGACCAGAACAACGGTGGAAATTCTTTGTCGGGCGGAATGGCCGCAGCTTTGAGGGCATTGCCGAATGTGCGGGTTTACAATCCGGGCAATCCAACAGGATACAATATTACCCCTGCCGGCGAAGCCCTGGGTGCAGATTCAAATAAAAGAGTTATCGAGAATAATTACGTTAATATAAAATACGTGCTCGATAAAAATAAATTCAACAGCGATAAATACAGGATAATCACCAATGCATTTCTTGAAATAACGCCGCTCAGCGGACTGGCTGTCCGCTCTCAGGTGTCTGTAGACTACCAGACCGGGACCGATTACAATTTCCTGGATCCCGTTCATGGAGACGGCAGAAGTGCGGGAGGTGTTATTGTTGAACAAAACCTGCAACGCTCCAGGTATGTATGGCAAAACTTCCTTAACTACAACAAAACATTTGGTTCAAAACATACAGTAGGGCTTACTGCCGGCATAGAAATGCAGCGTGATGTGAACCGCGCCTACAACGGATCCGCTGCAGGTATTTCCGATGTATTTTTTGCAAGCGATAACTTAATTACCAATACCTACGCCACGCAGATCTCAGGTGGTTCATATTCCAAAGAAGGATTTCAATCTTATTTTGGAAGGCTCACGTACGATTTTATGAATAAATATTTTCTGCAGTTCAGTGTCAGGAGAGATGGCCTTTCCAGCCTGGCGCCCGGCAACAGGTATGGCAATTTTCCCGGCGGTTCATTGGGCTGGAGAATTTCGGAAGAAAAATTCTGGAAGACCAGTCCGCTTGCGAAAATTATCAATGAATGGAAACTTCGTGGATCCTATGCCGTGGTGGGCAACCCTTTAACAGGTTTTCCCTATCTCAGCAGTTATGGTCCGGCGCCGTATGCAGCCATTGCCGGCAATGCCATTACACTGGTGGGAAATCCATCATTGAAATGGGAAACCAATAAAAAAATTGATGTGGGTACCGATATCAGTTTTATGAATAACCGTTTCAACCTGACAGTAGATTATTTTGTAAATAAAAACGACGACCTGGTATTGCAGGCGCAAACACCTCCCTCTATCGGCATTCCCGGAAATTTTATTTTCAAAAATATTGGTACGATGGAAAACAAGGGATGGGAGTTCAGCATTACTGCGGCCGTATTGCAATCGAAAAATTTTTCCTGGAACAGCAGTTTTAATATCACCACAGCAAAAAATACCGTGGTCTCACTGGTGGAAGGTGTAACAGAACAAATTGTACCGGGTCCCAATAACGGCAACTTTAATATACTTAAAACCGGCCGGACTGTGAATGGATTTTTTGGTTACCAGTACAGCGGTGTAAACAGCGGCAATGGCAACGCCATGTGGGTAAAAGCGGATGGTTCGCTGGTACAGTACAATGCAACCACCGGAGCTGCGGCCGGTTATTACCTGGTGGTTAAACCGGGTGATCCTTCCATGGGTGCAGTGGCTGCGCTGAGCAGTACAGACCGCCAGGTATTGGGCAGCCCGGTACCCAAATGGTTCGGTGGCTGGAGCAATACGATCAATTACAAAGGAATTGGTATGGAAGTATTCCTGCGTTTCTCGGGTGGCAATAAAGTGTATAACCTTACAAGACAGGAAGTGCTGAACAGTATGGGATTTGTAAACAATGGCAGGGAAGCGCTGAACCGCTGGACGCCTGCCAATACCCAAACCGATGTGCCCAAACTTTTTTACGGAAGAGACAATCAAATCAATCTTGGAGGGCAGCTTAATTCACGGTTCCTGGAAAAAGGTGATTTCCTGCGTCTGCAGAACATCATGTTGTTTTACCAGTTCAATAACAAAATGCTGGAGAAGGCTACCGGCGGTTATATAAAATCAACCCGGTTTTTTGTGCAGGCACAAAACCTGGGTATCTGGACGAAATACACCGGTATAGATCCGGAAAATACATCAGAACTGGGTATCGACAACAATTCAGTACCGCAACTAAGAACATATACCATTGGCCTTAACATTGGTTTTTAATTTCTAAATCATTACAAATGAAAAATACTTTTTTAAAGATTAAATTGTTTATGCTCGCCTGTATGCTGTTTGCAGGCAATGAATCCTGTAAAAAAACGCTGGCATTGGCGCCCTATAATTCTTTTACCGATGTTACAGCTTTTACATCGCCAGCCCGCGTGGAGGCGGCGGTAAATGGAGCCTACGATGCTGCGCAAAGTGGCTTTTATGCAGGAGGGGCTATACGCGGATACCCTTTTGGCGCCGCCAATGTGGAGCAGGGAGATATGCGTGGCGAAGACATGCTCAATGATGCATTGTTTTACCAGGTTACCTATGAAGCGGTGTACAACCCTTCCAGCGCCAACCAGGAATTCATGTTCAGCACATTGTATGCGTTAATAAACAGGTGCAATCTTGTTATCAAAGGTGTAACGGACGCTGCTTCAAAAAATATTATTTCAGCGGCTAAGAGTAACCAGTATATTGCCGAATGCAGGTTCTTGCGTGCAATGGCACACCACGAATTACTGATCCAGTATGCAAGACCCTATACAGATGGAAGCGGCGCCAGGCAAGGAATTATTTACCGCGATTTTGCGGTTGCCAGCGATGCAGAAGTACAGGCATCCAAAGCACTCACCCGCACTTCCGTTGCTGATAACTATAAAAAAGTATTAGAAGACCTTGATTATGCAGAAACAAACCTGCCGGTTATCATACCCGATCTTGCCGGCACCAGCATCAAAACATTCAGGGCGTCCAAAGCGGCAGCCATTGCTTTAAAGATGCGGGTTAAACTGCACCAGGCAGACTGGATGGGCGTTATTACAGAAGGCAATAAAATTGTACCTGTCTCCGCTCCGTTTGTTAGTAGTATCGGAGGCTGGAAACTGGCCAATAACCCGGGCGATCCATTTATTACACCCTGGAATTCTGATGAAAGTATTTTTTCCATAAAGAACGCCTCTACAGACAATGCCGGCGTAAACGGTACCATGGCAAATATGTTTGGTTCACCCGAAAACAACGGCAGGGGATTGGTGAAGGTGAGCCCGGTTATTTATAACCTGGTACAATGGAGATGCGATGACAAACGCAGATCACTGCTGGCCGGTTATACAGCCACCGGCAAAACAAATTATTTTACTACCAAATACAAAGACGCAGCCACAGGCACGGATGCATGTCCGCAGATAAGGTATGCAGATGTATTGCTAACACTGGCAGAAGCGGAAGCACGCAACGGCGCAGCAGTGACCAGCCGTGCAATTGACCTGCTCAATGCTGTAAGAAACCGATCGCTGGCATCTCCTGCAACACAACAATACCTGCTGGCAGATTTTGCAGCAAAGAATGATCTGGTTAAAGCGATACTGGCCGAAAGAAGAATTGAATTGCTGGGAGAAGGCAAACGCTGGGGCGATATACACCGGCTGGCTACAGACCCTGTTTTCAGTACCGGCGGCATACCGGCAAAAATAGGCAGCGGCGCTGCAACCACTTCCATGTATTCATGTGGTGCCGGCAGTGCAGCCTATACTACTGCGGTTGGTACCATACCTTACAGTGATTTCCGGTTTCTGTGGCCGGTACCATTGTCAGAAATACAACAAAACCCAAACTACGCACAGAACCCGGGTTATTAAAAAAAATTCTATAATTTAAATAAAAGTTTGTTCCCATGCCAGTTAAACCCCAAAGTGCCGCTGCATCATTTTCCGCAAAAACAATTTTTTTAAGTGGTTTGCTGGTAGGCACACTCGACATCTCATCTGCTTTTGTTGATTATTATATTGCTACCGGCAAGAATCCGTTGTTTATTTTAAACTACATAGCCAGCGGCCTGTTTGGAAAATCTGTGATGACTACCGGCGGAGCGGGCATGATGATAACAGGCCTGCTCCTTCATTATTTTATAGCATTTTCTTTTACCGTGTTTTTTTTCTGGCTGTGTTCACACACCAGGTTAATTACTGTCAACTGGATGCTCAGGGGTATCGGCTATGGCATTTTTATATGGATTATCATGAACCTGGTAGTGGTTCAATTATCAGGTGTACCGCATGGCCCCATCAGCGCCATGAAATTTAATAAAATTCTAAAGTCGGCCCTGATCCTGATTTGCATGATCGGCCTGCCTCTTTCTTACATTGTACACCGGTATTCATTGGCTTCGGCAAAAAACAGGGAAAGCAGCGTTCCCGCATTGTAAACATTCGTGTTGATTTTTACGCACCAAACGGTATTTCATTGACGATTTCATGCTGTTGGCGGGTAATGCTGGACAGACCATTATTTTACCGATTTTTGCTGCAATGAAAAAGGCATCGTTTCATGTATTATTCTGGTTGGCATACCTGGCGCAGGACACGTTGCTGGCTTATTTGTGGGATGGCCCGCGCCTGGCAAATTTACCCGTTTTCACGAGGGTGCTGCTCGCCTTTGAACTTTGCCTGGCATTACTGCCGCCAAAAATTATTTTTACATACATCCTCTTGTATGTTATACTTGACCGGATACTGCGGCAGAACAACCGCTTTTTTCATAACATGGTTTCGTTACTGTTGCTGACAGTAACTACTTTGTTGCTGGTACGTGTTATCAACGTTTATTTTGTGTACCCGGTCATCTATAATAAGCTCTCTAAAATTCCGCCCTATTTTGCCCCCTTTGCGTTCATTTTTGAAATAATCGATTTGGGCTTTGTTTCTGGTATGGCCATTGCCATCAGGCAGATAAGACTGCAGCTGGCGGGCAAAGAGCGCGAAAAATTACTGGTGAAGGAAAAACTGGAAGCCGAACTGAAATTTCTGAAAAACCAGACCAACCCGCATTTTCTTTTCAACACACTGAATAATATCTATGCGCTGGCCCGCAAAAAATCAGACAGCACTGCAGACGTGGTGATGAAACTTTCCAAGATACTGCGGTTCATGCTCTACGAGTCTGGCCGAAAATTTATTACCATTACGGAAGAAGTGAAACTGATTGAAGATTATATAGACCTTGAGAAAATAAGGTATAACCAGAACCTGCATGTAATTTTCACAAAAGAAATAGACAATGCCGGCCAGGAAGTCTCCCCCCTGTTGTTACTGCCATTTGTAGAAAATGCGTTTAAGCATGGTGTCAGTGAATCTTTTTTTGATTCAACCGTGCAAATTGCCATCAGGCTGCAGGAGGGACAACTTTTCTTTGACATTGAAAATACCAAAGAAGATGAAGAAGCAAAACAGGGATCAGACAGTAAAATAGGACTTTTCAATATTAAAAGGCAGCTTGAACTGATGTATACAGAACACCGGCTGGTAGTAGATAACCAGCCCAATAAATTTAAAGTGCATCTTTACATTAACCTGGAGAAACATGGAGAAATTTAATTGCATCATTGTAGAAGACGAACCGCTTGCAGCGGAAATACTGGAAGACTATATCCGGCAGATTGCCTTCCTGGAATTAAAAGGGATTTGCAGAAACGCCATCAGCGCCATGGAGATACTGCAAAAATGCAGGATAGACCTTATCTTCCTGGACATTCATTTGCCAAAAGTAAAAGGTGTAGATTTTGTAAAGACTTTGAAAAACCCTCCACAGATCATTATAACATCTGCCTACCAGGAATATGCTTTGCAGGGGTATGAACTGAATGTGACAGATTACCTCTTAAAACCAATTGAATTTAATCGCTTCCTGATGGCGGTCAATAAAATAAAACAGCCTGTTGAGAATGAGTCGCTGAAAACAAATGACCTGCAGCAAATGGTTATAGCCGGACTCAGTGAAAAACCACATTTGTTTTTTAATGTGAGCAAAAAGAAGGTAAAAATTTATGTAGATGATATTTTGTACATCGAAAGTCTGAAAGAATACATTAAAATTGTTACAGCCGGCAAATCCATTATTACAAAATTTCAGTTGCACCAGATGGAAGAATTACTGGCAAAAGGAAAATTTCTGCGGGTACACCGATCTTTTATTGTTGCCAAATCCCGGATCGAAGCATTCTCGGCCACGGAAGTAGAAATTGCAGGCAAAGAAATTCCAATTGGAAGAAGTTACAAGGAATATGTACTGTCTAATTTATCCATTACACATTAAACAGCTAAATGGGCCGGGAGAAAATTAGCCTTTGGCCCATAGTTGCGCACGGCAATTATAGCAATACCGCATCCCGTAGAAACTACATTATTGCAACCTGCTTTTTACAGCGTGTACGGTATTTTTTGCCGTTGCCGCAGGATGGTTCTTATTTTTTGTTGCAGAGATACTTACCGGCTGGTAAATAAGGCAAACGATGCTTGCCACAAAGATAACCGGCAAAGTAAACCGTTTAATTTTTAATCTTTCCATACATCGGTTGTTAAATGTTTAAATAAATTGGACAGCATCTTTATTTTTTTACCGATCCCTTGTTTTTCCTTTTTCCCTTATTCATGGTATAATTGAACCTGATAACATCCCAATATTCTTTTCCATAACTGACCAGTATTTCTGAGCCAGCCGCAATATCCCTGGTAGCCTGTATAAAAACTTTTTTACCCCGTGTTATATAGTGAGCGTTATTAACAATGCCAGGTTTTCTGCCCGGACCTTTTGCATCATTTGCATAACGTCCGAAAGCTGTGTAATGTCTTTTTGCATCAACCACATTGTTGCGGTTGATATAAAAAACATACCCGTTAAACTTTGTATCGTTTGTAATTTTTTTCCAGGTTGTAAGAGCGCCTTTATACTCTACCACCAGGATCCCTTTTTTGATTGCCTGCCTGGTAAACAACCCCTTTCCTGCGCTGGGTAAACTTGATTTTTTTATAACGAGGTGTTGCCGCGCCGGCCTGGTAACAGAAGTTTTGATCATATTGTGAACATATTCATTATTTGACAATATCATTTTATTTTCCGGTATTACGGCTGTAATAACGATTATGCCTACCGTAAAACAAAAAACATGTCAGGATTTTTCCGCCTGGGCATTGGCGCAAATGACGACTATTTTCTACATACTACGTCACCAAACACAAGTCCCGGCGGAAATACCCGTATTTGAAGGGAGATCCGGAGTATGGAAGGTCCTGTGTGATAGATTTTCCGGCAAATACAATAAAAATGTGATAAAATAAGCATGATATACTGCCCGGCAAGATTATTTTTACATTTAACGCTGGAAATTCGGTAGTTTATCGTCTTATTACTGATTGCCCGGTCTTTAACCTCATTACTAACTGAAAAAATGCCTAACGCCCTTATTATAGATGACGAAACCGATATTTGGGTCTTATTGAGTAGTATACTTAGAAAACACAACCTAAAGACGTATTATGTCAATAACCTGGAAGCTGCTACAAGAAGAATGGAGCAGGAAGTACCCGCCATCATTTTCCTCGACAACCATCTCCCCGATGGATTCGGTCTGGACTTTATTCAGTTTATAAAGAATAAATATCCCGCAACAAAAATTGTGATGATAACCGGTCACGACCATCACGACAACAAGAAAAGGGCGCTTCGTGAAGGTGCTGATTTATTTATCAGTAAACCATTCAGCAGCGACACCATTAACAATTCCATAAAAATACTGTTGTAAATTCTTCATACACGTCATTTTTAAAAAGAGTAAGCATCGTTTAACCTGCTGGCAATCAATCTTTTTAAGGGCGTTTTGATTCTCTGCATTATTCAAAACTTAATCAAACATTAATTATATTGAGTATCAATTATTATGTAATGGTTGTACCTTAATTGTACAATAATCTAATTACCGTATCACTTATATTATCGCTTATGTTTAATGTACTGATAGCAGATAATGATGTAGATGCCTGGTTCCAGGTAAATGCACTCCTGAGACGATACTTTATAAAGGCCAGTTTTGTTAATAACCTCAATGCGGCAAGGCAATACATAGACCAGCACACTCCTTCCCTCCTGTTTTTCGATAAACAATTACAGGATAACTCAATAAAAGATTTTATCTGGTATGTACGTTCCAAATACCCACAGGCAAAAATCATCATGATCAATGCCTATGGTGAAAGGTTGAAAGAAATTGCTTCAAGGGCCGATTTAATAATCAGCAAGCCACTGATACCAGAAATCGTTGAACGCGCCATCATCAAATTACTGGCCCCGCAGGAAGCGGATATGCATCCTGCTTATTCGCATTGATACGCTGGCAACCTCTTCTATCCGCCCGGTTCATTGTCTTTCAGGCCCCGGCCGGTCTTATGCTGTAATTCATCAATTTTGCGGGAAGCCTCAGCCTTTGTGATATTGGTATCTGCTTTTTCATGCGCTTCCGATGCAAGTGTTTTCAGGTAGGATGCCTGCGCGCCGGTTATAGGCTCATCTCCTGTTTTCCAGTCTTCCGGTTTTTTAATGGTGTTGTCTGGCTGAACGTTTTTCGACTTTTTCATACTAAGTATTTTAGTACCATTTATCAAAAACAGGGCCAATGGACGCAGACCAAAGCGGGGTTTTGCACATGCGGTTAAATACCGTCATATGCAAAACCTGCTGCCTTTTTCATTTGTATTTATCAAAAAACGGTTGATTATTTTTCCTCCTGGCGGTGCATGCGAATGTCTTTGCTGCCCTCCTTATTTCCGTAATAAAAATTACCCGAAGCAAAACGGCTGTATTTTTCCTTGTACTTCGCAAATACGTCTGCGGGTTGTTTTTTATCGTTTACCGTCATCCCGGTAGAATTAAGGGTAATGGACACCAATGCCTGTTCATTGGGCACAATGCCATCTTTTACGAGGTCACTGATCAGGCTTTTTAACAACAACTGGTCTTTCATTGCCTGTTCCTGGTCTAGTTTTGCCTGTACCTGGTCCCTGGCCGCCTGTTCCTGGTCCAGTTTTGCGCGTTGTTGATCTTTTACTGCCCGCTCCTGGTCAAGTTTTGCGCGATGCTGATCTTCAGCTGCCTGCTCCTGGTCTCTTTTTGCGCGTTGCTGATCTTTTATTGCATGCTCCGCATCCTGTTTCGCATGTTGCCGGTCTTTGTTTGCATTTTCCTGGTCGAGCTTCGCTGTTGCCTGTTGTTGCTGTGCATGCTCCATATCCTGTTTAGCCCGTTTTTGATCCCGCAGGGCCTGTTCCTGGTCTAGCTTGGCTTGCTTTTGATCACGCATGGCCTGCTCCTGGTCTTTCTTAGCCTGTATTTTATCTAGACGCATCTGCTCTTTTATCTGACTGATGATTTCTTCATATTGTGCATAGTCCGATGCCGGTACCAGTTTACCCTCTGCATAAAAGCTGGTAAGTTTTCCTTCGGTAAATTCCAGCTTGTATTGTTTGTCGTCACGGTAAGTGGTAACATTTTCACTGCTCTTTCCGGATGCATCCTGGTGGATGGTGTAATTGGTGGGCCAGCTGCGTTTCTTTTCTTTTGTTTCCTGTGCACCAGTTGTTATACTTGTTGTTACTGACAATAGTATCAGGCTGTACTTTAAAAATACTGTTTTCATTTTTTTAGTTTTTTATTAATAAATAACAATAAGAGTGAGCACCTGCTATCAGCGGGTGACCGGGGATCACAACATTGAATGATGATAAGAATGCAAATTGTACAGGGCGCCGCTGTATTATCTGCCGGTAAACTATTGATAAATGGATGAATGTTTCAACCTTGCCTGTTCTGCATCCAATTTACTTTTTAACGCTTGTTGCTGCGCGTTATAAGCCTGTTGCTGGTCTATAACGGCGCGCCGTTGATCGGCTTTAGCCTGTTGCTGATCATATTCCGCTCTTTCCTGGTCGCGCATGGCCATCTGCTGATCACGTAATGCCTGCTGATAATCGGGCAGGGCGCGTTCCTGGTCAAGCTTTGCCTTCATCCTGTCTTTCGTAACCTGCTCAATATCCGTCGTGACTATCTTTTCATGAAAATGGTGTGATTGATTCTGCCGTCCGGTTGCAGGCCTTTCTTTTTTTGCCAGCGTTTCTCCGGAGGAACTGTTGGATCTTTTTCTTTTTATAACCGGTTTTACTTGTTTTATAACTTCCAGGTATGGGTTCTTAGCTGCTGAAATGAAAGACTGTCTGCTGGTAGCATTGCCTGTACTGTTTGTTACCGGTTCTATTTTTTCAATTGGGTTTCCCTGTAACAGCAAAACGGACAGGATAACAGCCAGTAAAACAAGACAGCCGGTAATAAATAATTTTTCAGCAACCGGCGGACGGTTATTATTGTTGCCCAGTATATTGTTCACCCGGCGCAACAATTGATCTTTTTTTCCCGGGAATGCTGTCTGGTACACATCACCAAACAGTTCCAGTTTTTTGAAACTGATGAGTGCTGCCACCAGCGCTTTTTTGTTTTGTGTTTGACTAACTGCCATATCATCACAACAAGCTTCACGCTCCTCTCTTAAACGGCCAGACACCCAGTGTACTGCAGGGTTAAAGAAAAATATGGTAACGCCAATATGCTGTAAGAAATTTACCAGGTAATCATTGCGTCGTATATGTGCCAGTTCGTGCAGCAAAATGGCTTCCGCTTCGTCTGCGGGTAATGACATCAGCAAGCCAAGTGGTACCAATATCACTGGTTTAAAATGACCTACTACAACGGGCATTTTCATACATCCGGATTCCAGCAATACGACTGTTTTATCAATCTTTAAAGCTGCGCAAAGGCGCGCCAGTGTGTTTAACCAGTATGCAGACGGGGCAGTAACCTGCCTGAATCTGATGCGATGGTTATACCAGACAGCGGTCAGCATTTTTACCATTTTGAAGACCAGCAAAACCGTCCACACGCCAACCACTTCCTGAGCATGCCTGTTGAGCCAGTCATTACCGGCATTTATAGCCTGGTTTATATACTGCCAGTTATCCGCAACAGTTCCGGCAACTGTTATACCCCGGATATTAAAAAACAATGTTGCCGAAGCCGCATCATCATAATGATTCCATTGCCATGCAAATGTGCCTGTACAGGATAACAGGAACAGGGAAAATAAACCAACCACCAGGTTATACCTGGCGGCTGCATTCCGTTTTTCCATTATAACCAGAACAAGGGCTGTCAGTGCCACCAGCAGCAAACTCTGCCAGAGCGAATGCACCAGCATCCGGCAAAGCGAAGACAGCAGCCTGTTTATTCCTGTATCCATCAGCCATGTTTGCATGATACCTTATTTATTTTTTTCTGCTTCCGCCAACATTGCTTTCATTTTTTCAAGTTCTGCAGCAGAAGTTTTGTCATTGGAAAGCAATGCCATCATTAAACTGCTGGCAGACCCATTGTATATGGAATCTACAAACCTCCCCAGCAAATTGCCTTTTACTTTGTCTTCGGCTATCGCTGCACTGTACACATGTTTCATATTGGATTCATCGCGCTCCAGCATACCCTTTTCTTTCATTACCTGCATCAGCTTTAATGTAGACGTATACTGTACGATTTCTTTTTGTTCATTTAATGTATCATGTATAAACCTAACAGTAGATGGACCGTGTTGCCACAAAACCTTCAAAACATCCATTTCTGTTTTGGTAGGTATAATGGATATTTCCTTCTTTCCTGGAGTTGACCGTTTCATGAAACAAAGGTATGCATATAAAACGTACGTTACAACATCTTGATTATTTTTTTTCTTTTTTAACAATTCAGGTCCGGATGCAGGGCCGGCTTGGCGTGTATTGTTTTCTTAACGGATAATATAATGAAGCATGTGTTTTTGTAAGATAACCGGTCAATGATAAAATAAGTAATTACAACCGTTACTAAAAAAGGAAATGATGTGTTTTCTTTGAAATAAATCGTCGCAAGATGGCGTGTTGGGATTTTAAGAAAAAGTTTGGGAGACTGGAAATGCCCGCAGTCGTTTCAATCCTTTTAAACAGCCCAGGAGAACCTTTATACCCTGTGAAACCGATATTATCCAGCTAATTTGCAAGGAGTTTTCAAACAAGGAAGTGGCGGACCAGCTGCAGTTAAGCGTAAGGAACATTGAAGGTTACCGCGAAAAAATCCAGGGAAAGATGAATGTTAAAAATACGGCCGGCATTGTTGTGTATGCAATAAGGAATGGCCTGTTTAAGGTATAAACTGCACTTAAGGGTAATTATGTACGGCTTTTATTTGCTTAAAAACAAAAATCATTGGTCAAAATTGCCCGGCGAAACCTTTTGTTACTATCTTAGTAATTCTAGGATAAGGTTTAATGGTTAATGGTACTTGATTAGTGCAGCCGCTTCAAAACTGAAGCGGCTTTTTTAATCAACTGGGATAAGTAAAAACAAAGGTTTAATGATCCATGATAACAGGACAGGCAGACCGCCATGCACAAATATGCAAAACTGTTTCAAACTATTTTACCGTATTACTACCTGCCGGCAAAAAAAAACGGCCCTTTGTGCTATTTTACCGAAAAAATCATAACAATCTGCGTTCTGATTTATTTTGGTCAGACGGGGACCCCAGACCAGTATTGCTTCTTGGGTATTTGACCCTCCGGGAATTGAAACTTGAATTCTTTTGTCGCGGAATTTGAGCCGCCATTGTTGAATCACCTATCTGACCTGCAATGCCTGCCAGCCACCTCCCGTAAAATCATAGTTTATCATAACAATCATAAAAATCCGCGTTCCATCTGCTTCGAAGATGCATCCGCCTTTTTTCGTAGAAAATTATTCCCCTCCGTATATGATATTCTACACATCCGGCGAACACTGCCCTGCAGTAAACCATGTATCCATGGCATGATATTGTAAGAATGATAATTGTACAATTACATCTTCCCATCCTATTGAAATGATGCCCGGTTCAGCCAACCGGGTTTGTTATGCGTTACCCGATAATCCAAACTTTATGCACGTGATGAACAACCAGTCAAACAGTACCCCATTTATTTTTTTCATTTTGCTGCTGGCCGTTGCCGGCAGTTCCTGCAGCAACAACGACACAACTACCAGTACTGAACAAATACAACCGGTAAAAGAAACACCATCTTCCCTGCCGCACATAGCGTTTCGTACCGGTATTACCAGCGATAATGCATACAGTGATCTTTTTATTGACAGCGCGCGGCTGGAACAATTTATTCAGAAGCACCAGGTCGAAAATAAAAAAGCGAATGACATCCGCAATTTTTACAATAACCGCGCTTTTCAATTTGCATGGTTTAACAGTCTGGGTTTTACAGAACAGGCCCTGGCGTTCCGCAGTTTGTATGATTACAGTAAAGACAGTACAGTAAACCGGAAATCGCTCGATAACCGCATCGATGTGTTGTTAAATACAGACAGCTTGCTGCCGGATATGACAGACCCCATTATTGTTTCAACAGAAATGCTCATGACATGGCGGTTTATCAATTACCTGGACGATGCGTTTTCCAATGAGAAAACAAAATATGACGCATTAACCGGTATGGTTCCATATCAAAAACTGCCGGCCACCTCTGCAAACACTGATAATAATAACATCATCATTGTCGCCAAAAAAAATACCTGGCTGATCAACCTGCAAAAGGCTTTGGAACAACTGTTGATCATACAACAGAAAGGCGGCTGGGAGAACCTGCCGCTGTCACTGAAATTATACCCAAAGAAAAAAGCAAGTACCCGGATCACGCAACTAAAAAAGCGTTTACAGGTAACCGGGCAACTGGACGCTGCGGATACTACACAAGTGTATACAAATGCTTTAAGGGAAGCTATTAAAAAAGCTCAGGCAGAATTTGGTTACCTGCACGATACCATATTAACCGTTCAATTGCTCAGGGAATTAAATACACCGGTCGATACGCGCATACAACAGGTGCGCATTAACCTGGAGCGTATGAAATGGATGCCCGATCTGCCTGAAAGAGAATACATACTGGTTAACATACCCGAATTCAGGCTGCATGTAATGGAAGGCAATGATAAAAAACTGGATATGAATATCATTACAGGTAAAGAAGGACATGGAACGGTTATGTTCTCGGGAGATTTAAACCAGATAGTATTCAATCCTTACTGGAACCTGCCGGCCAGTATTGTTGAGAAGGAAATTATCCCCGCTATAGAAAAAAACCGGCATTACCTGGAAGACCAGCATATGGAAATAACAGGCGAGCGCAAGGGTCTGCCGGTAATACGGCAATTGCCGGGAGAATGGAATGAACTGGGGAAGATAAAATTTCTATTTCCCAACAGCCTGAATATTTATTTTCATGATACTCCGCACAAATGGCTGTTCAACAAAGATCAGCGGGCTTACAGCCATGGCTGCATAAGGCTGGCAGACGCAGCAAAACTGGCGGCATTCCTGTTAAAGGACAAACCCGGCTGGTCGGAACAACAGGCAGACAGCATCATGAGCAGCGACAAAGAAAAGTATATTAAATTAACCCGCCCGGTGCCTGTATTAATCTATTACTATACCGCATGGGTAGACGAAAACGGTACCCTGCAGTTCAGAAAAGATATCTACGGGCATGATACGGCAATGGCCAAGCGACTTTTTTAGCAGATTTTAGTATTGAGTATTTAAGACGAGGCGCGTTGGCAATAAGACCTGACTGAAGACAAGAGTCCAGTTCCTTTAACCGCAGTGTCCTCCATCAGCATGATCATGATGCAGGTCCCGAAGGGAGAGACACTGCGGGAATAGTCATGAGGAGGGGATCTTCGGGAGTCACCGGCGCAGCAAATCAGACATCATCACATCAGACATCAGACATCCTTTCACATGTATCCTTCGGGGGACACTGCGTGGCAAAAGAGTATGCAGATTTTAGTATTGAGTATTCAGACCAGGCGCGTTGGCAATAAGACCTGACTGAAGAAAAGAGTCCAATTCCTTTAACCGCAGTGTCCTCCATGAGCATGATCATGATGCAGGTCCCGAAGGGAGAGACACTGCGGGAATAGTCATGAGGAGGGGATCTTCGGGAGTCACCGGCGCAGCAAATCAGACATCATCACATCAGACATCAGACATCCTTTCAATGCATCCTTCGGAGGACACGGCGTGGCAAAAGAGTATGCAGATTTTAGTATTAAGTATTTAGACGAGGCGCGTTGGCAATAAGACCTGACTGAAGAAAAGAGCCCACTTCCTTTAGCCGCATTGTCCGCATCAGCATGATCATAATGCAGGTCCCGAAGGGAGACACCGCGGGAATAGTCATGAGGAGGGGATCTTCGGGAGTCACCGGCGCAGCAAATCAGACATGATCACATCAGACATCAGACATCCTTTCACATGTATCCTTCGGGGGACACTGCGTGGCAAAAGAGTATGCAGATTTTAGTATTGAGTATTCAGACGAGGCGTTGGCAATAAGACCTGACTGAAGAAAAGAGTCCAGTTCCTTTAGCCGCAGTGTCCTCCATAAGCATGATCATGATGCAGGTCCCGAAGGGAGAGACACTGCGGGAATAGTCTGGAGGAGGGGATTCTTCGGGAGTCACCGGCGCAGCAAATCAGACATCATCACATCAGACATCAGACATCTTATATCAGACATCCTCTCTCCTATTTCTTCTCAAGCGTTGGATATACAATACCCAGCTGTTCCAGGTAGGTTTTATACTTTGCCGGGTTGTAATAAAATTTTTTCATTTGTTCGCGGTACTGATCCATTTTTTCTTTATTGAGGTAAACCGGTGGTGGATCTTTTGCCGTTATAAAAGGAATATAATGCACATCTTTTGTCTGTACGTTTTTGAAATAATCTTTTGCATCATTCAGGATGGCAGGCTTTGTAAACAGGTCGATGAGTGTTAACGCAGTTGCCTTGGCACCTGCCAGCACACCTTTGTGCGCTATGGGTGTAGCCATGGCAATGGCGTCTCCCCAATGATGGCCCTTGGTACCCGGAATATTGGCTGGATAGCGCAGCACGATGGTGGGCAGGTTCCAGGAAATATCTGCAATGTCATCGGAGCCTCCGCCCCAGGAAAATGGAACGGAACCTTTTAATGTATCGATGGTGGTTTGCAAACCGTTTATCTCTTTGCCCTGCTGATCTTTTTTGGGTGCTTCCAGTAATTTTTGAACGGCTTTTGCCAGTTGGTTATCGGCTTCCGTCCATTGCGGCATTCCTACTGTTTTGATATTATTGTACATGGCCTGCGCCAGCGCTTTATTAAAATGACCTGGCCATGCCGTGCCCAGCACCTTATAATTCATTTTGGTATCGGTCATCATGGCTGCGCCATTGGCCATTTTTACCCCGCTTTCATACATGCTCTTTATATCTTCATAGGTTCTTTCCCTGAAATAATACCATACACTTGCTTCGGAAGGAACAACATTTGGCTGATCACCTCCATCAGTAATAACATAGTGACTGCGCTGGGTGGGTTTAAGGTGTTCGCGTTTAAAGTTCCAGCCCACATCCATTAATTCAACAGCATCCAGTGCGCTTTTTCCACGCCAGGGCGCACCAGCTGCATGGGCTGCATCGCCGGTAAAAGAAAATTGAACAGATACCAGCCCGTTGTTGCCGGCATCTCCGTAGTCGCTGGAAAAACTGCTGCCCACGTGCGTAAATATGCAGGCGTCGATATTTTTAAAATAACCATCGCGGATATACCAGGCTTTACTGGCTACCAGTTCTTCCGCCACGCCCGGCCATATTACCAGCGTTCCGGGAATATTATTTTTTTGCATCAGCTCCTTCACCGCAATTGCGGCGTAAATGATAACCGCCTGGCCAGAGTTATGTCCTTCGCCATGGCCGGGAGCTCCTTCTACAATAGGATCTTTATAGGCAACACCCGGTTTTTGAGATGCTTTGGGGATGCAGTCAATATCGCTGCCAAGCGCTATTACCGGGCTGCCGCTACCCCATTTTGCAAACCAGGCAGTAGGAATACCCGAAGCGCCTTTCTCAATGGTAAAGCCATTTTTTACCAATACATCATTCAGGTAAGCGGAGGTTTCAAATTCCTGGAAACCCAGCTCGCCAAAACTAAAGATCATGTCTACCATTTCCTGCACCTGTTTCTCTTTAGATGCCACCAGCGGAATGACCTGTTGTTTTAACGCGGCAATGCGGGCACTGTCGGGTGTCTTTGTTTGCGCCTGCACAGTATTCATAAAGAACGCGCCTGCCAATAAGAATTGGCCAAAATGAGTGAATGTAAGTTTTCTCATGTGTATGTTATTTTGATCGGGACAATAAGCAAGGCAGTCTGCCCGGTATGCCGGGTCTGTATGGGTATAGCAAGCGCGCTGGAATGTTTACCGGGCCGGCAGGGATAAGGTTTGCGTAATAAGCGGCAGGCGGTGTGCACGGCCGGCATGTTCTGATGGGAAGATAATCATTAAATGTACATCCCGGATATATTTGCAAAGAAACCTTTGCAACAAATGGAAGCAACAATACCGATTCAGTTTTCTTTACTGGAAATATTTTACATTTACCCTCTTTTTCATTCAACTAAACTTGCAAGTGGTTCATAAAAAAAAGATCTCCTTAAAAGACATTGCATTGAAAGCTGGTGTATCCACAGCACTGGTATCGTATGTATTGAATGGAAAAGACCGCAAAAACAGGGTAAGAAAAGAAAAGGCCGAACAAATACGGAGGATTGCCAAAGAATTAAATTACCAGCCCAATCACCTGGCCAAAAGTTTACGAAGCGGAAAAAGCTATACTATCGGTTTGGTGATTGCCGATATCTCTAACCCATTTTTTGCAAATATTGCGCGCATTGTTGAAAACCAGGCAAGGCATCATGGTTATACCGTTATTTATGGGAGTTCTGATGAGGATGCCGCAAAATCGATGGACCTGATCAATGTACTTATTAACCGCCGGGTAGACGGATTCATCATTGTGTCTACAGAAAATTCGGAAAAACAAATCTATCATTTAATAGAACAGCATATGCTGTTTGTTTTGCTGGACCGGTATTTTCCAAAAATTAAAACCGATTTTGTTTCTACCAATAATTACAAGGCGGCATTCGATGCCGGCGCCCACCTGGTTGATATGGGCTATAAAAACATTGGCCTCATTGCGTATAAATCGAACATGTTTCACATGCAGGAAAGGATCAGGGGCTACCGGGAAGCTATGAAAAAAAAGAAACTGCCGGTGAAGAAAAAATGGTTGCAGGAAGTTCAGTTCAACAACGCAAAAACAGAAGTGGAAAAAGCCATCGATACCATGCTTTTACCGGGCAGTGCGGCAGAGGCAATTATTTTTGCCACATACAGCCTTGCAGTAAACGGACTGAGATATATAAACAGGTTGGGAATTAAGGTACCGGAAGACCTGGCCATTGTGAGTTTCGGACAGGCGGAAGTATTCGATCTATACGCTTGCCCTGTTACTTATGTGATGCAGGATATGGAAAACCTTGGAAAGTCGGCGGTAGACATATTGGTAAAGAAAATGGAAAACCCCAAAGAAAAATTGCACGAAGTATTGCTGGACGCTAAACTTATCAAGCGCGAGTCATCCAAATTAAAACGCTGAATTTGTTTTTACTGAAGGCAAAAAATAAAGCCCGCACCGCTTCGCCGGCGCCTTACAAAAACATTTTTTTGGAAATATCATCATAAAATTTATAGATTTACGAAAGAATCAGCGAATAGTTTCTTACGATCAGGCAAGTATAAACGGTTTTTCCCGGACCACGACGCAGTCAGAAATTTCAAGAAAAAACAATACAGAACGCATTTTTAAACACAGGCTATAACCAGATAGTTTTTTTTAGCCCGGTTTGCTTAATCGTTAAACCTATTTTGCTTAATCCTTTAACCAATGCTTTTTACACCAAAACACGTTTGCCATATGGAAAGAAGAGGGTTCCTGAAAACCGCCGCCATGGGTTCTGCAGCAGTTATGGCAGGTCTGCCGCTGCTGAAAGCTGCCAACCGCCCGTTATCTGCAGATGCTTCCAAATTAACCATCACAAAAATCAGGTACTATAGTGCTCCCGGTTATACCAAACCGCTTTTTAACCAGGCCAGGGGTATTGTAGAAATTGAAACCAGTGGCGGCATAACCGGTATTGGCGAAGGTGGTTCAAAAGACATGATTGAACAATGCGCGCAGATGATGATTGGCCGCGACCCCTTCCGTATAGAACATATCTGGCAAAACATTTACCGTGGTATGTTCTACCCGCCCGGTCGTGAAAAACTGCATGCACTCGGTGCACTGGAAATGGCCCTTTGGGATATCAAAGGCAAAGCCCTGGGCGTTCCTGTATATGAATTATTGGGCGGGGCCACGCGTGAATTCGTAGAGTGTTATGCAACCGGCTTCCGCGCATCCAAAGCCACCACCGAAGAAGGCCGCGCACAGGATTGTATTGCCGCCGGCCTGCGCGCTTACCGCATTGGCCCAACCGGTGGCAACGGCGAAGACAAATTTGATTTTTATGAGAATGCCAAAAAGACCATTGAGCTTTGTAAAAGAATAGACGGTGCAGTAGGCGGTGGTGGCAAATGGGCGATTGACCTGCATACACGCTTTGATTTAACAGAAGCCATAAAAATCTGCAGTGCACTGGAATCGCTGGAACCCTATTTTATTGAAGACATTGTGCGTTCAGAAAATCCGGGAGTGTATAAAACAGTCCGCCAACTAACCAAAGTACCCATTGCGGTAGGTGAACAATTTGGCGACCGTTGGGATACCAATGAACTCATTGAAAACAGGCTGATTGATTACACCCGCGTTACCCTTCCCAATACCGGTGGTCTTTCCGAATTTAAAAAAATTGCCGCTATATGCGAAACGCATTATGTAGGCATGATACCGCATTTCACCGGTCCTTTGTCCACAGCGGCGCTTGTACATGTGCTCGGCTCATCCAGTCCATCGCGCTGCCTCATGGAACTGGGTGGCGGAGAACCGGAACACCCCGCTTACTTCAACGAAGATTATCTACTGTTCAAAAATGGAAAATTATACCTGAACCCCGCACCGGGACTGGGTATAAAATTCGATTCCAAAAAAGCAGATTTTGTGATGGAGATAACTTCCAATACAAAGTACCCGCATCCCATATTACAAAGTCCGGATGGCGCCATACACAACTGGTAACTACCGGACTATTGCCATACAACCATCTATTATTTACCAAAACTTTTAAAAACGATTGCGATGAAAAAAAAATCCAAACTATTTTTTTCGCTGCTGTTATTTTGCCACACACTCGCTGTTGCGCAAAATATAACGGTTACCGGCAAGGTATCCACACCTGGCAATGAACCGCTCACCGGTGTATCCGTAAAAGTAAGCGGGTCAAAACAAGGTACCAGTTCTGACGCAGCAGGCAATTTTAGTATTGCCGCTCCCGCAAAAGGCGTATTGCTTTTTTCTTATGTAGGCTTCAATGAGCAGGCAGTCAGCATAAATGGCCGCTCATCCATTAACGTTATACTGCTCAACAATGCAGACAGCATGCAAACCGTGGTGGTTACTGCACTGGGCATTAAAAAAGATGTAAAAAAACTCGGCTATGCCACCGCCACCGTTACTGCCGACCAGATCGCTACCAACCGTACACCCAATGTACTGAGCGGCTTGCAGGGTAAATTAGCAGGTGTAAATATTTCCACCATGGGCACCGGCCCGGCCGGTTCGGTTAAAGTGCGCATACGCGGCCAGTCGTCTTTTAATTCAGTCAACTCACCGCTGATTGTGCTCAATGGCGTACCCATGGACAATTCTTCTTATGGCATTGGCATCAGCGGTCCGCGCGCAGGACAGGTAAATAGTACCGACGGCGGAGATGGTTTCGCCAGTATCAACCCCGATGATATAGAATCCATGACCGTACTAAAAGGTGCTGCGGCCTCCGCACTCTACGGCTACCGGGCAAAGGATGGCGTAATCATGATTACAACAAAAACCAAAAGTACCACCAAAGGAATCGGCGTTGATTACAATGTTAATTTTACCACCGATACACCGCTCGACTTTACCGATTTCCAGTATGAATACGGTCAGGGTGAAAGAGGCGTACGCCCCACTACCCCGTTTCCGCAATCGGGCGTATGGAGTTTTGGTGAAAAGTTTGGGCCTAACATGACACAGGTGCTTTTTTCGGGCCAGACATTTCCATATGAACCTGTACGTGACCGTTATAAAACATTTTACAATACCGGGACCAACCTCACCAATACCGTTACCCTCTCCACATCGGGCGATAAAGGCGGATTCAGCCTTTCGCTCGCCAATACAGACAACAGGGGCATCCTTCCCAATTCAAAATTCAACCGCCGATCAATCAATCTTGGATTTACACAAAATGTAACAAAAAACCTGACTGTATTAGGTAATGCCAATTATTCAAACGAAAAAAACACCAATCCGCCACAGGTAAATACACAGGATATGGCGGTGCCAACCGTGTTGTATACGCTGGCCAATTCAATGCCATTCTACGCACTTGAATCCAATCAGACACTTTTCAATGGCAACGAGTTTGTAATGGCCAGGTTCCTGGTAAGAAACAATCCATATTATTCTGTAAACTATCGCAGAGAAAATATTCTGCGCGACAGATTGCTGGGTAATATCGCACTGAAATACCAGGTAACCCCCTGGTTGTATGTACAGGGACGTATTGCGCAGGATATGTATACGCGTTACCAGGACTACAATATCCCCAATGGTTATGCGCCCATACCGGCAGCTCCATCTGGTTTCGTAAACGGATCGTTTACACAGGATGTACGCCGCTTTCGCGAAAGGAATTATGATTTCCTGGTAGGTGCTACCCGTAAATTTGGAAATTTTGGTGTAGATGTAACAGCCGGCGGCAACCAGATGTACCGGAAGATGGAATACAACAGCGTACTGGCAACCGACTTTATTATTCCCGGTCTTTATACAGTACAGAACGGAAGAGTTAAGGATCCCATTTACAGCAAGACCGAACAAAAAGTAAATTCATTGTATGGCGCGCTGGAACTTTCTTACCGCAACTTCCTTTATTTAAATGCAACTGCACGCAATGACTGGTTCTCTACACTGGCGCCCGAAAACAACAATATCCTGTATCCTTCCGTAAGCGCCAGCTTTATATTTTCCGATGCTTTTAATTCGAAAATGCCCGCCTGGCTCAATTTCGGAAAGCTGCGGGTTGCCTATGCAGAAGTTGGTTCAGACGGCAGTGTGGCGCCCTACTCCAGCTCGTTGTACTATTCTGTAAACAACAATCTTTACCCCAACCCGGCCGGTGCAACCGTGCCCATTGGCGGCATCAGCGGGGCACAGGTGCCCAATGTAAACCTGCAGCCTTCCAGAACGTCTGAAACAGAAGTGGGCGTGGAACTGAGAATGATGAACAACCGGCTGAACCTGGATTTGTCTTACTATCACAAAACAACCAAAGACCAGATACTCGGTATTCTTATCTCTGACGCTTCTTCCTATACCAACAAATTAATCAATGTAGGAAAAAGCATGAACAAAGGCATTGAAATGATGCTGAACGTGGTGCCCGTTCAAACCAGGTCATTTAAATGGGATGTAACACTCAATGCATCTTATAATACATCCAATGTAATAACGCTGGGACCCAACGCCGCGGATACATCCATCAATGTATCTAACGGTGGCGGACGTATACTAAGACAGGTGGTGGGCAAACCCATTGGCGCGCTCTATACTTATATGTACCTCCGCGATAAAAGCGGTCAGCAGATTTTTGATAAAGCCAGTGGCAAACCGATGCGCAATGAAGTTCCCCAGTATGCGGGTAATGTGCTGCCGAAATATTTTGGTGGTATCACCAATTCTTTCAATTACAAAGGCATCAGCCTCACGGTGCTGATAGACTTCAAACTGGGTTCTAAAATGATTGCAGGTTCTAACCAGAATGCGTTGAGACATGGATTGCATAAATACACACTGGTAGGCCGTGCGGAAGGTTATGTAATAGGCAAGGGCGTAAACCCCGACGGCGGCGTAAACACCACCAAGTCTGATTTGCAGCCATTCTACGAAACACCCAATGTACTGGGTGTAAACGAAGACTGGGTATTCAATTCAGGATTCTGGAAGCTGCGCCAGATTACACTCGGCTACGACTTTACAAAATATGTAAAAGGCATCAAATTTATCAGGGGCCTGAAACTGAGCGCGGTGGCCAACAATGTAGCCATCCTGAAGAAATGGACTCAAAACATGGATCCGGAAAATACGGCTAATATCTCCGACAATGAAACTGGTCTCGATTTCTGGACGGCAGTACCGCCCACAAGAAGCATCGGATTCAATCTTAGCATTAAATTCTAACTGACATTTTCTTCAAATTCATAAAAAAATATTTTATGCTATTATATAAAAAATACCTGGTGGTGCTGCTGGCGGCGGTTATGCTGGTTAGCTGCGACAAAGGATTCAAGGAATTAAATACCAACCGGGTAGATCCAACAGGACTTGACCCGCAGATTGTAATGAATGATGCGGTTATATTAACTGTGTATGCTGACAATTTTGGTACACTGGGTATGCTGTGTTATAACTTTCCCATTGTTCAGCAAATAGTAACGCCATTCGGAAGTTCCTTATCGGGTGGTAACTACAATATTAAAAACACTGCTAACTCAGGATTGGTATGGACCAATTTTTACCAGAACGTACTGAAGCAAAACCTGGACGTGATTGCAAAAACAAAAAGTGTGGCCACGCTCAGCAACCTCTACAACCAGGCCAGGATATGGAAAGCCCATAGTTTTATGATTTTAACGGATACCTATGGCGATATTCCCTATACCGAAGCTGCGCAGGGTTTTATTGCCGGTATCAGCTATCCTAAATACGATCGGCAGGAAACCATTTACAAAGACATACTGAAAGAAATTGATGAAGCCACCGCGGCGCTCGATGCATCTAAACCCGCTTCTGCCAATGACATCATATATGGTGGCAATATTGTACAATGGAAACGTTTTGGGTATTCTTTATTGCTACGGGCAGCGATGCGTTTATCGAGAGCTGCTCCGGATATTGCAAAAAGTTATGTGGCAAAAGCCGTTGCAGGCGGCCTCATGCAGTCTAACAAAGACAACGCTGTAATCCGTCACACTTCCCTGTACAATAACTGGATTGCAGTGCATTTAACTGCCCGTGAGAAAGCCAATTTCTATATTGCCAAACCCTTTCTTGATTTCCTGAAAACAAACAACGACCCCAGACTGCTGGGCATTGCCGTTCGTGCCCCCGGAGCCACCTCCGGCGCCGACCAGACACCTGCCAAGACTACCTCAGACCCCACCAAACAGGTTGGTATGCCAATGGGATTTGATGATGTGTCTATAAAAAATACATTTGCTGCCAATGGCGTAGTTAGTTTGTACGATTACTCACAGGTAAACCTGAACACCATACTGGCACTTACGGCGCCGGAATACCTGGTTACCTATGCAGAAACACAATTGTTGCTGGCAGAAGCAGTGGTAAGAACGTGGACTACCGGTGATGCAGCAGTGCTGTACAGATCCGGCGTGGAATCACATATGCGGCAGATGGCTGATTATGGCCCCGCCGCAGCCGTTTCAGAAACGGATATTGCGGCTTATATGACTGCACATCCCTATGACCCGGCAAAAGCCCTTGAACAGATCAACACACAGTATTGGATTGCTTCATTTATGAATGGAAGCGAAACATGGGCCAATTTCAGGAGAAGTGGTTTTCCGGCACTTACTAAGACACCTTACCCCGGTTCTGAAATCACAGGCAATTTTATCAGGCGCATGCCCTATCCCGATGGAGAAACCATTGTGAACAAGGCCAACCTGGATGCTGCCGTGGCTGTTCAGGGACCAAACGATTTGAATACACCGGTGTGGTGGGATAAATAATGACAGGCCGTACCCGGAAAGATTTTTATGTTGTGCTCATGAATAGCAATATGCCTTTACTTTCCGGGTGCAGCAAATTATTTATCCGTTTTGTTCACCTATATTTCATTCAATGGAAAATTATTTACTGGGTTGTGATTGGGGCACTTCTTCTTTTCGTTTGGGTTTATATAGTTTAACAGGCGATGGACTTATCAACGAGATTCAATCGGCAGATGGCATCTCCGGCATACACCGCCATTGGCAAAATGGAAATTATGAAGCCAGGGGCGTTACTAAAGACCAGGTGTTCCGCGAAAGGTTGCTGTCGCAGATAAAAATCCTGGCGGATAAAACTGGCATTCACCTGGAGAATATTCCGGTGCTGATTTCCGGTATGGCCTCTTCTTCCATCGGCATTGAAGATATTCCTTATGCAGGATTGCCATTCCGGCTGGACGGCAGTGGAGTTAAGACCAGGAATTTTTCCCTGCGCGAAGATTTCCCTCATGAAATTATTCTGATATCGGGTGTGCAAAGCGATAATGATGTAATGCGGGGTGAAGAAACACAACTCATCGGTATCTGGTCATTGCTTACAGACAGGGCCGGTCAGCCTGCAGAAGCCATTGTTATTTTTCCGGGCACCCATTCCAAACATGTGTATGTAAAAAATAACCACCTCATACAGTTTAAAAGTTTTATGACGGGCGAAATGTACCAGGTCATTGGCAACCACAGCATTTTAAAAGATTCCATAAAAATGTATGATGAACATGCGCCCGTCGCCGCAGATATAACGGCTTTTAAAGCAGGTATACAACATGCAGGGCAATCGTGCATACTCAACAGTCTGTTTACCGTGCGTACCAACCAGCTTTTAAAACGCATGAATAAAACACAAAATGCTTTTTATTTAAGCGGCCTGCTGATTGGCAGCGAATTGCATGATTTAGCCAAAACACCCGGCTGGCCATTGTTTCTTTGCAGCGGTAAAAACCTGCATGGGTTATATAAACTGGCGCTGGAAGAACTGGGCCTGTCCGGCAGAACTACATTTATTGCCACCGCCCTGGTAGAAAAAGCAGCTATGGCCGGTCAGAAAATCATCTATGAACAATATGTAAACAATAAATTGCTGAATGGCTAAAAACAAATTTTCATGGGATGCATTTTATCGTATGCCTGTGATAGGAATTATCAGGGGTCTTCGAATGGAAGATATTAAAAACATTATTCCCATCTACCAGCAATCGGGCCTGAACACGATAGAAATAACCATGAATACAAAAGCGGCAGGTAGTATCATTGAATATATCCGTACTACATTCCCGGATCTTAATACCGGTGCCGGCACAGTTTGCAGCACCACAGATATTCAGCACGCCCTGAATGCCGGTGCAACATTTATTGTAACTCCCGTTGTTAATAAAAAAGTTATCCGCCGTTGTGTAAAGGAAAAGATTCCCGTTTTTGCAGGCGCCTTTACGCCAACCGAAATCTACCGGGCATGGTCACTCGGGGCAAGCATGGTAAAAGTGTACCCCGCAAGAAGCCTGGGCTCCGATTATATAAAAGATATAAAGGCGCCCCTTAATAAGATAAAATTATTGCCAACAGGTGGTGTAGGCTTAGAGGATATTGCGGCACTTAAAAAAGCAGGGGCCGACGGATTTGGCATTGGCAGCCCGCTGTTTGTAAAACAATTGATCGAAGAAAAAAACTGGGAGGCATTACTGGAACACTTTAAACGTTTTGTAACGAAAGTGCAGGAATAAATGTGATGGTCATTGCGTGAATTTTCGCAAAAACAAAGGAGGCGGGGTACCGGGCTGCCGAAGGATGGTTTATATTTACTTATACCGAATAAAAAGATTGCTGAATGCCTGTAAACAAAATCAACCATTACCGCTGGCTAATCGTAACCCTTTTATTTTTTGCAACCACCATTAATTACCTCGACCGCCAGATAATCGGTTTGCTAAAACCTGTGCTGGAAAAAGAATTCAGCTGGACAGAAACAGATTTCGCTCATATCGTGATGGCCTTTACCGCTTCGTACGCTGTTGGTTTAATATCGATGGGATGGGTGATCGATAAAATTGGAACAAAGCTGGGGTACGCCATCACCATTGTTTTCTGGAGTATTGCCGGCATGTTGCATGCATTTGCGCGGAGCGCTTTCGGCTTTGGTATTGCCCGTGTTGGCCTTGGCCTGGGTGAAGCCGGTAATTATCCTGCTGCCATGAAAACCGTGGCGGAATGGTTCCCCGACAAAGAGCGCGCAATGGCCACGGGGTTGTTTAATATGGGTACCAGCGTAGGCGTGGTGGTGGCATTGCTGATAGTGCCATTTATTTTGCAAACATATGGATGGCAGGAAGTATTTTTAATTACGGGCGCGCTGGGATTTGTGTGGCTGATTTTCTGGTGGCGGTTCTATGCCATTCCATCCAGACAGCAAAGATTAACTGCTGCAGAATATGCTTTGATCATCAATGGCCAGAATGAAGAAAAAGATATTGCACTGCAAAAAAAACCAGTTAAATGGATAAAATTGTTCAGCTTTCCTCAAACATGGGCTTACATCACCGGCAAAGGTTTAATAGACCCCATTTACTGGTTTTTTTTATTCTGGCTCCCTTCCTATTTTTCATCCACTTTTAATCTCGACCTTAAGAAACCCAGCCTGCAGTTAATGATTATTTATGCAGCTACTACTATCGGTAGTTTTGGCGGTGGTTATTTATCATCACGACTCATTAAGAAAGGATGGCCTGTACTAAAAGCACGAAAAACTGTATTGCTGGTATTTGCCTGCATGGAGATATCAATTATTCTGGCACAATTTGCTACCAGTGCCTGGATGGCTGTTATACTGATAAGCATTGCCGTTGCTGTACACCAGGCATGGGCTACCAATATTTTTACCACTGCATCTGATATGTTTCCGAAAGAGGCAGTCAGTTCTGTAGTTGGCATCGGTGGTATGGCAGGTGCGGTGGGCGGCATACTGTTTCCCATGCTGGTAGGCAGCTTACTGGATGCATATAAATTGTCGGGCAATATTACCGCGGGATACAATATACTATTTACCATCTGCGGTTTTACTTACCTGGTAGCCTGGATCATCATACACCTGCTTACCCGAAAAGCGGAAAAAGTTAAACTCAATGAATTACTCTAATTAAAACGTTCACACATGAAAAATGAAGCATCAGAATTTAAAACCGATCGCCGCCAACTCATGAAAATGCTGGCGTTGGGCGGTGCCGGGTTGCTGGCAAGTCCATTTGCACATTCGCAAACACCAGCCATATCCAAATCGTACAAAGCCGGCATGCCGCCGGTGAAAATTAAAAGTGTAAAGGCCATTGCCACTGCACCGGAAAATATAAACCTGATTGTGGTAAAGATTGAAACCACGGAGCCCGGGTTGTACGGACTTGGCTGCGCCACCTTTACGCAACGGGCTGCGGCAGTAGTAACGGCCATCAACACCTACCTGGCCGAATTCTGTGTGGGCAAAGATGTTGACAATATAGAAGACATGTGGAATTCATTTTACGTCAGCTCGTACTGGAGAAACGGACCTGTATTGAATAATGCCATCAGCGGTATGGATGAAGCACTCTGGGATATCAAAGGCAAACGCGCCAATATGCCCATCTACCAGCTGCTGGGCGGCAAAAGCAGATTTGCAGTGGAATGTTATGAACATGCCAATGGTAAAACTCCCGAAGAAGTGGCCACCGATGTGCAGAAATATATGGAGATGGGTTTCCGGCATGTACGCATTCAACAGGGTGGCTACGGCGGAACCGGCACGGGCACGCCCAAAAAACCAGATTTTAAAGAAGCAGGCTTCGGCTATGAAACCGACCAGTACATGAATGAACAGGCTTATTTAAGATCGGTTCCAAAAATGTTTGAGATCGTGCGAAAAGTGTGCGGTGAAGAAGTAGAACTGCTGCATGATGTGCATGAAAGAGTGCAACCCATGGATGTGATCAATATGATCAAGCAACTGGAACCCTATCACCCCTATTTTATTGAAGACCCGTTCTCCCCCGAAAACCAGGAATGGTTTAAACAACTGCGCATGAGTACTTCCGTTCCGATTGCCATGGGTGAGTTGTTTAATAATATCAATGAATTTAAACTGCCCATGGTAAATCAGTGGTTCGATTTTATCCGGGTACACGTATCGCAGGTAGGAGGAATTTCACCGGCAATGAAAATTGCCAGGCTGGGTGAATACTTTAATATCAGGACTGCCTTTCATGGCCCCGGCGATGTATCGCCTGTTGGTCATTCATGCCATGCACATATAGATCTTAATGTCTGGAATTTCGGCATACAGGAAGCCGTTCATTTTTCTGACAAACTGCAAACCATTTTTACCGGCTGCCCCACTATGAAAAACGGATACATGTATGTAAATGAAGCGCCGGGTCATGGTGTTGATGTAAATGAAAAAGAAGCTGCCAAATATCCAATCATTACTAAATCTAACTGGCAGGTGCGCAGAAGAGACGGAACAATCATCAGGCCTTAATACCAAATAGCAGGCATCATTGCATTTCAATTGCTGGCCGGAGCCTCTTTTCAAACATAAGCAGTTGGAGTACCGGGAACCAGTGCCGGCAATTGAAATGCAGCGGTGCGGCATACGATGCCGTAGATTGTAATAAACAAAAAATTAAAAATGCACAGGAACCGTTTCATTTTTATTTTTTACTTCACCAAATATACCGGCACCCGGTGTGCTCCAAAATGCTGACGGTGCCATTCACAACTGGTGATAAAATAATATTAACCACTACTTATTTAATTTTTAAATTAAAAATGATGGCAGCTTCATCCGGAAAAAATGGTATCTCAAGACGTACAGTCATACAATCTGTTTTAGGGACAATTGGAGCAGGCATCACATTGCCGCTCTCCTCTTATGCGGGACAGCCTGTAAAAACACAAAAGAAAACGGAGGTAAAAATTACAAAACTGGAAACCTTTCTTATAAAGCCACGCTGGTTGTTTCTGAAAATACATACAGATGCAGGCATTGTTGGCCTGGGTGAACCATTGCTGGAGGGCCGCGCACTAACTGTGCAAACAGCTATCAAAGAAATTGAACCGTATTTGCTTGGTAAAGATCCCCGGCATATTGTACAGCACTGGCAGGCTATTTACCGTCATGCCTTTTACCGCGGAGGCCCAATTTTAACCAGCGCCATCAGTGGTATCGACCAGGCGTTGTGGGATATAAAAGGAAAACTGTTGGGTGTTCCTGTGTATGAACTGCTGGGCGGACCAACACGCGACCGGGTGCGCGTATACGGCCGCGCCGCAACACCAGATGATATCAAAAAAAGAAAAGCAGAAGGTTACACTGTTATAAAGACCGGTCTCATGCACGAACATCCCGCAAACATCATTGAAAATCCAAAGTTCATTAAAACTGCGGTGGATAGTTTTGCTGCGCTGCGCGAAGCAGGCGGACCAGACATGGATATCGCCATTGACTTTCATGGTAATATCTCACCCCAAACCGCAAAAGTGATTATCAAAGAACTGGAACCCTTTCAACCCATGTTTATTGAAGAACCCTGCCAGGCACAAAATGTAGATACCATGGTAGACATTGCCAGGGGTACCCATCTACCCATTGCGGCCGGCGAAAGAATATTTACAAAATGGGGCTTCCGCGAACTGCTCGAAAAAAAAGCAGTAGGCATTGTGCAACCGGATCTTTGTCATGCCGGTGGTATAACTGAAGGACGCATTATTGCTGGTATGGCCGAAGCATATTATATTCCCATTGCACCACACAATCCCATGGGACCAATTTCGCTGGCAGCTGGCTTACACCTGGCCGCCAGTGTTCCCAATTTCCTGGTGCAGGAACAGGTAAGCCTTGGCGAAGGCTATTTAAAAAATCCATTCAAACTTCAGAAAGATGGAACCGTTCTTATTCCGGAAGGGCCAGGCCTTGGCATTGAACTGGATGAAGACCAGATAAAAGAAAAGATGGGGCACGACTGGAAGAATCCTGAAACGTATAATTTCCTGGATGGTTCTGTGGTTGACTGGTAAATAAATACCGGCAACTAAAAGCAAATATTTTAATAAAGGCAGTGTCTTATGTCCGCTGCCTTTATTGTGATAAGATTAACTCCACGTAAGTTGAAGAAAAATTGATTGAAGAAACCGGGCAGCAATTTCATATAGGGATAAAAGGTTGTAGAAAAACTTACTCAAATGGCCGGCCGGTTTAACAGTATGTGTTCTAATATTCAGGCATGCTTTTTTGATGAGTATGGTATTAATCTTAAACCATGCTTACCGAAAATGAAAAAAATAATCTGCCACTTTCTGCCGTAAAAAAGACAAGGGCACGGATCATCAAACTAAAAAAAACAGGCGCCTCAATAAAAAATACAGGTTCAAAAAAAGATGATTTGCTCCCGCCGCTCAACCAGTTCAATACTGGTTATATAAAAGCAAAAGAAAATGATCCTTTGTAAACATCTTTTAAATACTTTTTAAATACTATTGTATGAACAACAATAAAAAATCGGCAAGGGAAGAAAACCAAGAATCCGCTAACAAAAAACAGGCTTTTAAAGAAGGCAATATGGATAATACCGGTAAAATAAATCAACCCATAGCTGCCGGCAAAATAAAATCATCCAAAAAAATACCTCAGCAAGACAAACCAGCCAGCAGGAACGGCATTTAATTCACCCTGCTTTTTTAATTGAAATTTGCCGCATCAGGCAAACAACTTTATAATATTTTCTATCCCCGCAGTTTCCTCTCCCCTTTCTTTCCGGAATATAATTATTTTACTGAGGTTATTTCTTGTTGTATCCAGCATCCATCCGCTGGTGGCCAGTGGCTTTGCCTCCCAGAAGTATTGTTCAGCATCGGCAAACCGGCCGTCAATCACCGCCAGTTCCAGCAGTGTAGCATAATCCCAGTAATCGGGTACCCGCCGCAGCATTTTTGTTGTTACGGCATTTTCCACGGCGGGTATCAGCCTTACCGCCAGTACCCTGTTCCCGGATAACTCAAGACAGTTTATATAATTTACGCCCGGGTATGCATCCCTGAGATCGGCTTCAAATCCTTTTTTATAATAAGCGAGCGCCTTCTTAAGGTGAACTTTTGCCTGTGCAAGGTTACCCGGTGTATAAGCCCTGTCCATTTTGTCTTTATAGATCCTGCCCCAGATGCCATAGGTTTCACTGCTGGCCTTTCCATTGGCTTCAAGATCTTCCAATATATTTTCAGCTTCATCAATCATTACATCATCTACCGGTATTTTCTTGCCACCATTGCGGTTCAACACAAAAGCGTACTGCTCCTGCACCATTACCGTTTTAAATACATACCTGGGCAGGGATCGGATAAATGCCATCATCTCCTCAAAAGCAAGCACGTCGCGGAAAGAGATCATGATATCTACCAGAATAGCCGTCTCCATATTTTCCAGCGGCTGGTATTTGTTTACAATTGCATTGATGGCATCAATCCGCAACTGTTTGGTAGTGGCTGCATTGTTACCATTTACACTACGCGCATACGCCAGTTCTGTTTTTATCTCCTTGTCATATACCACCCTATCCCTGAAAACATCGGTTTTTTCGTGCGCTACCGAATTTTGAAAAGCAATTCCGTTGACCAAATCATACAAAGGGCTGTCTGTTGACCGGGTTTGCCTGGCTTTACGCAATAAATTAGCCAGGGCATCAATATCTGCCTCTTTATTAATAAGTGTAAACGCCGCATCCACCTGGTAAGTAAACGTGCGGTTGAAACCAATATCAAAAGGCAATGGAAAATGAGAAGATGCAATTACCGGTATGGTTGTAAATGGCTTTACCGCATACCGCATTCCCAGTTCGTAATACACATTGGGGTTAGCATTGGTTAGGTCCGCTACGCAAAATTCGCACAGTATTATTTTCTCGTACATCGTTTTTTGAATCACCCCCAAATTGCTTTCTTCCCTTTCAATAAGCGGTTCCAGCGCAGCCTTCCTGATAGCTGGCGCAATCAGGTCTTCATATATTTTATCGAAATTAATTTTTTGCAGGGGTTCGTTCATGTTGCGTGATTCATATTTGGCCTGCAAATCTTTCAGGTTGGGCTTTTCGCCAAAGGAAGTAATAACAAAACAATAAGGGTTCATATTATAAGGGTTTAATGTTATAATAGTAAATTTCAGGCCGCATGCTGGTGCAACCATAACGCAGCAATTTTCATTTGGTCCGGATTCTATTCTATCACCAGGTTTACGGTCCTGCCCGCCTCCGGCCCGGTTGGCAACAAAATGGAAAACCGGGTAGTATTATTTTCTTTATTGAACACGCCTTCAACCGTTTTGCATTTCTTGTTTCCCTGCAGGGTAATTACCAGGTTGCTTTGTTTATGTGTTGGATCTGCCAGCGAGATTTGTTGTACCGCATATTTTTTTGTGAACATAAGTATGCAGGGTTTGTCCGCTTCTATTTTGCCAAAAATTTTTGTTGTTGCCACTGCTGGTTCTGTAAAAACCAATCCCGCTATTTGTAATTTACTGTTTTCCACCACCTGTAATGCCGCTGTATTCTGCACTACTTTAAATGCGGCGGCGCGGGTTTCAATATTGCCTGGTGTAGCCGCCGGAAAAACAAAATAAGCATAGCGTTCCGCTTTCGGTTGTGCATGGTGGTTAAACCAAAGCGTGAATATGTTTTCATTTGTACTGACAACGGGCATTCTTTTTAAAACGTTGTGCCAGTCGCCCGGCTGTTGGCGGTTGCTTATTTGTATGACTGCATTTCCCGGAAAAAAGTAGCCCCAGTTGTCATGAAGCACCCAGGAAACCTTTTCCAATGTATGTTCTCCGTTTGCTGCAGTCTGAACACCTGCAACCTGTTTAACCAAAACATTGCCCCTGAAATAACTTTGGTTAACCGTGGTCCTCACTTCTTTGTTCTCTCCGGAATGTATGCCAGCGCCCAGGCAAACGATTGCATCCTCAAAAAAGAACCACGACTTCTGTGCGTACAGACTGTCGCGCTTGTAGTCCAGCGTGGCAATACCGTTCATTCCATCAGATACGCCACCCACAAATTCGCTTGCAATATTATATCCGCTGCAGGGCAATACGGGCAAAGGTTCATCATTGTGAAAGGCAGTTGTTCCGGGTATCATCTTCCAGTCCCAGAAGGGAAAAATATCTTTGTATTCATTGTTCGACAGGTAAAAATAAGTAGCACCATCGCCGAGGTGGTAACCCTGTAAGTTTTCGTCATTGCATGATTCTGCCCCTCCTACCCTTACAGAACTCATCTTTACGGAGGCATAGAAATTCCGCCTGCGGTGTACTGTCATATCTGATTTCCAGAAATGATTGTTGCCGTCAAAATCATCCATGGCCGACAGGTATTGTTCCTTAAAGCCGGCATCTACCACCGGCATTTTTTGCAAAATCCTTTCAATGCTATTGGCCTTTTCTGATTGTGCGTGCGGAAATAACTGGCGTCCGCAGGCGCTGATATCCATGGTATGTTTCCAGGTTATCCAGCGCATCCCCTGCAATAAATAATTGCGCAGAATGGCAATCTTAGCAGGCTCAAAACGAAAAGCTGTATTTTGAAAGATAGACGCCCATTTAAGCATATCACTGGCATAGGCAGATCCGTAGTTTCCAAATTGCTGTTGTGTTCCATGCTGATGAAAAGAATAATCGGCTTGTATACCCTCTCCTTCCGACACCACAATTTCTTCCTGTATGGCTTTTACTGCAGCTTCCACAGAAACAATATCGCCTGTAAGCAGGCTGCGGTATATAACGTTGCCGGATAGCCATACTTTATTCTGGCCGGTCATACCAATCTTTGCACGGTCTAATATTTTTACGCCTGCTTCCATCTCTGCCGGTGTAAGCGTCTCTTCCATCATCAGCATCAGCGGCGCCAGTGTTTTTGGAACACCGATCTGCGGGTACCACCAGTTAGGACATATAAAATCATTTTTCAACCAGAAATCAAGGCCTGCAATAATTTTCTTTTTCAATTCCTGGTCACCCATCCATTTTGTTCCGGCATTCTTATACAATATTGCCATGCTGATCAATCTTGTCAAATGATCGTTAACCGTCCATCCGCCACGCGTTTTATCTGCATAGTTGATATCGGGCCAAGAACCATCCTCACGCATTTGTGCAAACAGTGCAGTTACTTCCTTTTCACTGGCATGGGTTGCAAGAATATCTATGAGCACCTGTTCCTTTAAGACTTTAAGTTTTGGATCAATGTCATTGCGGGCTGAAGGCCCGGCTGAAAATGAGTTAAACGGATACCAAAGGAGGATCAGTAAAAAAAGCAGCTTGTGCATGAAAGGAATATTAACATTGACATGGCCGGCAAAAAAATTACACAAAGCAATTTATGTAATTTAATGCATTTCTGCGGCCATGCCTGTTGCAGGCAACAGCTATTAACCAGGCGTTTACATGGCGCGTTTTATTTTTGCTGGTTCATTTTTGCATCTTTTACCTTTTCATTCTGCTGAATGGAGATCTTGCCTTTTTCAGTTTCTACCTGCTCCACCGTTACCGCAAATTTAGAAGGAAGAATGGGAGCGCCGTACTGCAACGCATAATACTTGGTAAACTCGGCACCAAAGTATAATATCATGGAGGAATAGTAAATCCACACAACTAAAATAATCAATGAACCTGCTGGGCCATAGGTAGAACCCACAGAGGTTTTAGAAATATAAAATGATATGCCAAACTTGCCCAGTAAAAACAAAATAGTGGTTACCAGGGCGCCGGCCAGCACGTCTTTCCATCGTATTTCTGCATCGGGCAATACTTTAAATACAATACCAAAAATAAAACTGGTGATGGCTATCGTGATCAGCAGGTTGACCATATAAAAAATATTGATCGTTACGTCCGGAAATCTTTCTTTCAGGTAATGCCCAAAACTTTCTATGAGGGCCGAGATACCCAGTGAAACCAGCAAAAGAAAACTAAGGCTGATAATGATGGAGAACGACATCACCCGGTCCTTCACAAATTTCAACCAGTTCTTTTTGGGTTTGGCTTTTACACCCCAGATCATATTGATGGAATCCTGCATCTCCGCAAATACGCTGGTGGCGCCAATGACCAGGGTAATGATTCCAATGATGGTGGCGATGGTTGTTTTTCCGCTCAGCGAGGCATTTTTTATGATCTGCTGCAACTGGATAGCTGTATCGCTGCCGGTAAAACTTTCCAGTTGCTGGTAAATGCCGCCTTCTATTGCCTCTCTTCTGAAAAATATACTGGAAAAGGTGATGATGATCAGTAAAAGCGGCCCCATTGAAAAAATCATATAGTACGATAAGGAGCCGCTGAGCTTGGGCACTTTGTCGGTAACAAATCCACGGAATGAATTTTTTAGGACGGTCCAGGTTCCACCAAAAATTGTTGTTGTTGACATGTTGCATTATGGCAGTAGTATACCGCTTTATTGGTATTACAGCTATTATGCCAATAAATGCTGCCTCTGCCGGCCTAAAAATCCGGTTTAAAACTCATTTCAGGGACTTAGCGTACGCTCTCTGCCTGTCACACAGTAAAAACAATAAAACCACTTCCGGAAAAGTGGTTTTTATTGATACTATTGTAAATGATTATTCCAACGGAAGAGCTTGTTTAACTGAGGGAATACCGTATGGCGGCCCCGGCCAGCAACTGTGCAGGGTTCAATATATCAGGGGCATCCATCAGGTTACCCAGCAATAAAGGAATTTCGGTGCATCCGGGTATAATGCCATCGGTGTTTTTCCTGCGCAGTTCGTCAATAGCCTGCCGTGCAACGTCACATTCTCCGGCACCTTCGCGGCCTTCCATTACGGTCATGATGGCCTGGTTGAGTTTCAGTTGCAACTCGTCGCTTATTATCTCAAACCCGAGACCCATTGCCGCCAACCGGCTGGAATAAACTTTTGCGTTCATCATACCCAGCACGCCTATCTTTTTCCATTTCCGTTTTTTTACCTCTTCCAGCGTGGTGTCTATCATGCTTAATACTTTGCGGCCGGCCGACTGTTCTATTTCCTTTTGAAACATGTGCGCACCGTTTGAGGGAATGATAATAAAATCTGCCAGCGGTCCCAATTTTTTTGCCGTTTCCAGCAAGCGCGGGTCGGGTTGCCACGGAAAAACAGGCATATGCTGTTCTGTAAGCAATACCGGCGGATGCCTGTAATACTGTACAACAATGGGCGGATACCCGCTGTTCTGCATCGGTGATATCAGTTGTTGTGCGGCCTTGTGCAAACGCATTTCCAAATCTATGGTTGCCTGGGGACCCATGCCGCCCAATATTCCGATTGTTTTCATTGCTGGTAAATCATTATCTGCTGCTGTATTATTTTTTATTGATGAAATTTGTTGATTGCTGTCCCGGACCGGCTCTATAAATCCTGAAAGTCCCATAAAACCCGCAACACCAAACAAACTGATCGCTTCACGCCTTTTCATTAAAATAATTTTTTGTTGATTGTTTATTTTTATTTTTTTATTGCCAGCAGGATAAGCCTGGGCGAGGTTGTATTGTTGTAGCCGTTTAGATGATAGTCGCCGAATACCTGTTGCAGTTGCAGTCCATGGCGGCAAAGCAGTTCATCCAATTCGTACAGGCGGAATTTTTTAACCTGTTCCACGTATTCAAAAGGTTGCGCCGGCTGCCCGGTATCAATCGTGATTTTTTTAAAGAAATGATTGCTGTCATGCCAGCGGGCAATCTGGTACGCAATACCGTCTATCTCTTTTATTTCAGCAGGCACCAATTGTTGTTCCGCCCAGGCGCTGTTGATATAATCAAGCAATAGTGTGCCTCCGGGTTTCAGTGACGCGGCAATATTGCTCATTACCTGTTCATCTTCGCGATTGGTTTTAAAGTAGCCGAAGCTGGTGAAGAAGCTAAATACATGGTCAAAACAATTTTTCCCGAAAGGGGCCCGCATATCGTGGCGGTAGAAAGCTGCGCCTGCCGTGGCTGCTTGTTTTGCCGTTTGGATGCTGGATGCGGCCAGGTCCATACCCGTTACATTGAACCCCTTGCCTGCCAGGTATTTGCTGTGTCTGCCATTGCCGCAACCCAGGTCAAGCATGCGTGCACCCGGAGCAGGTTCTATGGTTTTCAGCAACCGGTCGATAAAGCCCGAGGCTTCTTTCTCATCGCGGTGTGCGTACAGCTTGTGATAAAATGAAGAATCGAACCAGTGTTTAAACCAGTCGTTGTTGTTAATGACCGGTTGTTGAATAACCTGTTCCATGATTTGTTTTTTTAAATGATAAGGTTTAATTTTTTTGACTGGGCAAAACTAACCCAGTCGGCAGGCGCCGTCCATTGATATAGATCAAGAAGTGAAAATTATTTTTTTTGCATGGCCTTGCGTCGGATACGACTGAGGGTTTCGGGTGTGATACCCAGGTAAGAAGCCAGCATGTGCTGGGGCACCCTTACGGAAATGGAGTGATAGGTTTCCAGGAAGTCGTTATAACGTTCCTCAGCATTTGCAGCAAGTGCGTGTACAATGCGTTTGTCTTTTGCATCGGTGCGTTTTTGCATGCCGGCACGGAATGATTCCGTGTAACAGGGTACATTTTCCATCAATGCAGCATGGCCCGGTAAATCAAGCAGCAGTACCGCTGAGTCTTCAATGCAGTCTATAAAAAGCGTTGATGGATTACTGTTAGCAGCAGGTCCCTTATCGCTGATCCACCAGTTTTCGGGTGCAAACTGAATTACGTGTTCCTTGCCCTTATTGTCAATAATAAAGCTGCGGAGAAACCCTTTGCAAACAAAAGCGGCGTATTTGGCTACTTCCCCTTCGCGTACAAGAAATTCTCCTTTCTTCATCGTCCTTGACAAAAAGATTTTTTTCATTAAAAGAATGTCTTCTTTGCTCAACGGACACTTTTTTTCAAGATATGTTTGCAGCACTTCAAACATGTAGATAATTGAGAAACAAAATTACCGGTTTTGTTACGAAACAACCGCCCAAAAACACAAATGCCACAACGCCGTTACACCGGCATTGCAGCATTTTGTAAGCTTTGTATTTTCTGTTCGGGCGGTTATTGCAGACAATCACGCACCTTTACGCTCAAACGCAGCCATTCATTAATTACCCTGTTTTACTTTCATTACCTTGTCAGGAATCAGGCCATGTGCTTCCTTATGTGTTTTGATAAGTGCATCAGCATCTTTTGCTTCTGCCAGGCACATTACAATACCTTCTTTTTCATCTACCCAGTAATTGATCAGGTTTACACCGTACTTGTCTTGTACTGCCAGGTCTTTCACATGCGCCCCAGCCACATCTTTTGCAGTAACTTTTCCTGCACCCAGGTAATGTACATCCAGGAACAAATTTTTGTTGCCTTTCATGGCTGCTTCCAGACCGTCGGTAACCGGATAAATATGATCGGGCAACAGGCCATGCGCTTCGGCATGTGTCTTACGCATAGACATTGTATCGGTTGCAGAAGCCAGGCAATACACCAGTCCCTTATCTTCATCTACCCAATACTTTATAAAATTGACACCATACTTATCCTGTGTAGCCAGGTCTTTGGCGTGTGCCTGTGCAACACCTTCAAATTTTACTTTACCGGGTTCCAGCTGGTGCACATCCAGGAAAAGCGTTTTACCACCGGGGATACGGGCGTTTTCAATGCCGGTTTGGGCAGACAATTGAAAACTGATAAGGCCAAAGGCCGCGAATAAGGTTTTACCAAACGAGCATTTCATAACAAATGTTTTTTTTCTTTTGTGAATAATTACTATCACAAAACAACGCCCTATTTTTATTCCGGATATAGGGCATATTCCCTATTTTAAATCAGACACATCTGCATTTTTCACCTGGAATGTATGGATTTAATAAGGTGGGTGGAATATTTCTCCCTATTACCTTTAATCTTTTTGTGGCCGCAGGCGGGGCTGAGCACAACGCATGCCTACAGCATGCAATGATAACAATCATGTTTGCTACCCACAAAATGTTCCGCTGGAACATGAAGAATAATTCCGGTTGTTTTATTGTGGCGTGCGTTTGCTTTGGGTTTTTGGTGAAAACACCAACAGCGGCGGAAAAAGCTTTTGCTGGCCTGATGGAACGCGGATTTTCATGATGGTCATGATTTAAAATGATAATCGTGTATGGTCGCGGGCAGGTGTGGAAATGCAGCCACGCCGTCGACACCGTCTGATACCATCAACCGAGGGATTCCGGCAAACGGCACCCCGTCAGGGTGCATTGTGGGTAGATATCATTTGTATTTTTTTCCCGTTCCGTAGGAACGGGTTGTGCAAAAAATTGGTTAAAGGAATGTTTTTGGAAATGGACGTTTTTTTCGGATTGGCGTTTGCGGGGCAGAGCACAACGCATGCCTACAGCATGCAAATGGAATGCAGATTTTCATGATTGTCGTAATAAAAAATGATTAATTACGATGGCGAGCCCCGAAGGGGTGAAATCAATCAGCAAGGGGTGCAGCCCCTGCTGAATGATGTCACCGGCTGATATGCAAAAGCTACAATATGGAAATGTAAATCGATAACAACGATGTTTGCTACCCACAAAATGTTCCGCTGGAACATGAAGAATAATTCCGGTTGTTTTATTGTCACGTGAGTGTGTTTGGGGTTGTTGGTGAAAACACCAACAACGGCGGAAAAAGCTTTTGCTGGTCTGATGGAACGCGGATTTTCATGATGGTCATGATTTAAAATGATAATCGTGTATGGTCGCGGACAGGTGTGGAAATGCAGCAGCGCCGTCGACACCATCTGATACCATCAACCGCAGGATTCCGGCAAACGGCACCCCGTCAGGGTGCATTGTGGGTAGATATCATTTGTATTTTTTTTCCGTTCCGGAGGAACGGGTTGTGCAAAAAATTGGTGAAAGGAATGTTTTTGGAAATGGACGTTTTTTCCGTATTGGCGTTTGCGGGGCTGAACACTACGCATGCCTGCAGCATGCAAATGGAATGCAGATTTTCATGATTGTCGTGATAAAAAATGATTAATTACGATGGCGAGCCCCGAAGGGGTGAAATCAATCAGCAAGGGGTGCAGCCCCTGCTGAATGATGTCAACGGCTGATATGCAAAAGCTACAATATGGAAATGTAAATCGATAACAACGATGTTTGCTACACACAAAATGTTCCGCTGGAACATGAAGAATAATTCCGGTTGTTTTATTGCAGCGTGCGTTTGCTTCGGGTTGTTGGTGAAAACACCAACAACGGCGGAAAAACCGGGGAAGGAAAACCGAATCAAAACTTCAACAGCAACGATGTGCTATTTCATTTCTCCTGGTACCACGTTTACCTGTTCCTTTCTTCCCTGTCTTAAAACACCCAGTTCTGTTCTTTTACCAATAACGCCTTCGTGCAGGTATTTGTGCAGGTTATCGGTAGTGGCTACGGGTTTGCCTTCAAATTCAACAATAATGTCGCCGGTTTTCAGCTGGTTGTTATTAAGATTGGCATCGCGCAAAATTTCAAAAATATACACGCCGGTAACAGTTTTCAGCTGGTTGGCGCCAATCATTCTTGGCGTAAGGTTTACAGGATGTGCGGCAATACCCAACTGTGCGCGTTTTACTTTTCCATGTATAATGAGCTGCCCGGCAATATATGCTGCCAGGTTGGATGACACCGCAAAACACAAACCCTGTGCCGCTGCCACCACTGCCGTGTTTACACCTATTACTTTCCCTTCAGAATTTACCAGCGGACCACCGCTGTTACCGGGATTCAGCGCTGCATCGGTTTGAATAATATCATCTATCAACCGCCCGTTATTGGCGCGAAGGGTGCGGCCGAGCGCACTTACCACGCCCGCAGTAACTGTATGCTGTAAACCCATGGGATTACCTATTGCAATGGCAATTTGCCCGGTTTCCAGCAAATCGGAATTGGCAAACTGCAATGGCTTTAACTGCCCGTCATATACTTTCACAATAGCAATATCGGAAGACGGATCAGTACCAATAAGCGACGCATTCAATTCTACCCCATCCGCAAAAGCAACTTTTATAGATTCCGCGTTTTCAATAACATGATTATTGGTAACAATATACCCATCCGTAGAAATAACAAAGCCTGAGCCCGAACCCGGCTGCAGGATTTCTTTTTTTGTGCCCGGATGCAAAGTTTTTTTAATGACTTTTATATGGGCAACCGCTTGTGCTGCATGCCGCACCACACCTGTTACCGTAGTAGAATATACATCCAGCAATTGTTTATCAGATGCTGCTAAAAAACTGGTTTCATAGTTTTCCTCTTTCATGCTTTTGCCGGTTCAACAATCAAACCAAATGAAAAAACGGCATTTTTGACAGTCAGTGTTGCAGTCCGTAACTTCGCGTATGGCTGTACAACCTTCTACTGACCGATTTTCTGACAGGGCGAACGATTATGATGCATACAGGCCAGGTTACCCGGCAGCCATCATTCCCTGGTTACAACAGGTGCTATTACCCGCTAAACTGTCAGTGGTTGCAGATATTGGTGCAGGCACCGGCATTTTTTCCGGTTTGTTTTTGCAGGAAGGTTACAGGGTGAAAGCTGTTGAGCCCAATGCAGCCATGCGCGCAAAGGCGCAGCCGCTCTGCACGCAATACCGTCACCTGGAAATAATTGATGGCACTGCAGAACATTCCGGGCTGCAGCCACAATCCATCGATCTTATAACAGTAGCACAGGCGTTTCACTGGTTCAACCTGCCAGCGGCTAAAAAGGAATGGCGCCGCATACTGCAACCCGGTGGCCATGTATTGCTTGCCTGGAATATGTTGCAAAAGGATACCCCTTTTCTAAAAGCATATGCCGCCTTAAAAGAACGGTATGGAGAAAAAAACGCACACCCCGATCATGCCAATGCTGCGGTTATAGATGCTTTCTTTAGTCCTTTGCCCGTCATTACACACCGGGTACGGCATATTCAGTGGCGTAATACCGATGGCATAAAAGGCTTGTTATCGTCCTCCTCCAAAGTACCGCTGCCCGGCCAAAGCCGTTACGGTGAAATGATGCACGCGCTGGATGTATTGTTTGAACGCTATGCAGAAAACCACCTGTTAAAACTGGAGTATGAAACTGTATTGTACCTGTCTCAGTTAAACCAATAATTTTTGCTATTTCCAAAAAAGCAGTAATGCCACATCACTTTATATAACCGCATTTGCGTAGTTTCATGACAAATAATACAGACACATGAAAAAGAATAGCGCAAAAAAACAAACCGCCCCCGCAGAAAAAAGCATCTTCAGAATAGCGGGCGAAGCCATTGGCACCATCGGTCATGAAATTGCTGAAGGCAAAGACAAACTGGTGGAAGTTTCACAGGCAGCTGCAGAAAAATTCAGCAGTGTAAAAAAATCCATCAGCAAAAAATTAAAAGGGAAAAATATAAAAAAAGCGGCGGCAAAAAAATCAGCCAGCGTAAAAAAAGTGGTAAAAAAGATTGCAAAAAAAGCAACCAGGAAAGCAGCAAAGAAAGTCACCAAAAAAGCTATCCTTAAAAAAGCCGCAAAGAAAAAATCTGCAGCAAAAAAATAATGGAAATGTATTAAACAGGTTTTAAAAAACCGGCTACTTCACTGCGGTAGGGCATAGAAGCCTGTGCACCCATCCTGGTAACAGAAATGGCGGCAGCCGTACAGGCGGTACCAATAGCAGTTGCCCAATCCTGTCCGGAATTGATCTCTACTGCCAGTACTCCGTTAAACACATCGCCTGCCGCCGTGGTATCTACTGCTTTTACTGCCGGGGCCTTCACCATCATCTCCAAACTGTTATTGCGGAAAAATGCACCCTGCGCGCCCATCGTGATAATAACATGCTGCACACCGGCCTGCAGCAACACGCCTGCTGCCGCTGATGCCGAAGCCTGATCAGTTACTTTTATACCGGTTAATATTTCCGCTTCCGTTTCATTGGGTGTGAGAAGATATAAAAAGGGGAATATATCAGCAGGCAATGTACAGGCAGGCGCAGGATTTAATATTACTTTTGCACCCGCTTCAAACCCTTTTTTTGCGGCAAACACAACGGTACTAACGGGTATCTCCAGCTGTAAAAGTACAATGGATGCATCTGCCAATGCTTTTTCAGCACGCGCAATGCTATTTTCGCCAAGTGTTTCATTGGCGCCGGGTGCCACTACTATCTCATTTTCCGCATGCGCATCAACCAGTATTAAAGCCACACCGGATGCGGTGCCGGGCACCTGTGTAATATAATCTGTTACAATGTTTTCATTCTTAAATTCTTCAATGGCGCGATTCCCGAAAATATCATTACCGGTATTGCAAACCAATATAACTTCCGCCCCCATCCGTGCAGCTGCAACAGCCTGGTTGGCACCCTTACCTCCCGAGAACATAAAAAATTCTCCTCCCAGGATGGTTTCGCCCGGCACAGGAAATGCACGGGTCTTTACTACCATATCAGTATTTGAACTTCCAATGACAACCAGCTTTGACATAGTACAATGAATGAATATTTTTTTAACGGGCATAAATGACCAGTGCAATACCGGCAATATACAGAAGCAGCATGGCGTTTAACAGGGCAGGCACGCCTTTGGGTGCATTTTTAAATTCGCGCCAGATAAAAATCCCCCAGATGGCGGCAACTACCGTAGCACCTTGTCCCAGTCCATAAGAGATAGCCGCACCTGCTTTGCCACTGGCAATAATGCTGAAACTCATCCCAATGCACCAAATCATTCCACCCAGTATTCCGGTAAAATGGTTACGGAAACCACCGGTAATATATTGCTGAAAGCTCACCGGACTGCCCACAAAAGGTTTGCGCATTATATAAGTATTAAAAAAAACATTACTTACCACGATGCCGAGGGCAAATAAGACCATGGCGGTATAGGGGCTCAGTTTTCCTGCCTCCGGAAGGGTGAAATCTGCAAACATGGCTTTGGCAACAAACCGGTAAAAGAAGCCCATCAGCAGACCGGCTATAACGGAGATGGCCAGTCCTTTTGCAGAAGGCGATGCAGTGCCGGCCAGCATTTTTCTGTAAGCTTTTGCGTTTAGCAGTATGGCAACGGCTATTAATGCCACACCTGAAAAAAGAAATGCAGCATTTCCCTGCGGCACATCTATATAATTAACAATTACCCCCAGTACCAGTGCAATACCTATACCCACGGGAAATGCAACAGACATGCCTGCAATGGCAATGGCCGCTACCAGCAATATATTGGCTGCATTAAAAATAATGCCGCCAATCAGCGCAGATAAAAGGTTGGCTGCATCTGCCTGCGACAGGTCTTCCAAAAAACTTCTTCCACTGGTGCCGGTGCTTCCCAGTGTAAACGCAAATACCAGTGTCATTAAAAGAATACCTGCCACATAATCCCAATAAAATAATTCAAAACGCCAGGTAGCCGCTGCCATCTTTTGCGTATTGGCCCACGAACCCCAGCACAACATGGTAATTACGCAGAAGATGACAGCTGTTGAATAATTTTCTAAAATAAACATGGTATCATTGTTTAATAAAATGGTTAGCCATCCTTCGTGCCGCAGTAATCCGGCCGCTCATTACTTCCAGTTATAATTAGGAAGGGCGCCCATTTCAAAAATGAGTTCATGCCCGTTTACAATCTGCTGGTGAGTGATAAAGGGTTTGTCCAGTTTTTTTCCATCAAGGGTAACCTGTTGTATGTATTTGTTGTCTGCAGAAATATTTTTTGCCACAATATGAAACCTGCGTGCAATGCCGCTAGCGACAAATTGCATGGTTAAAGATGGAAATTGCGGCGCCCCGATAGCATAGATGCCAGACGCAGGTGTAACCGGGTAAAAACCCATCACCCCAAACAGGTACCAGGCGGCCATTTGCCCGCAATCTTCATTTCCATTGATACCTATTGGCTGGTTCCGGAAATTTTCTGAGGTATGTTTTCTTACCAGTTCCTGCGTTTTCCAGGGCTGTCCGCAGTAGTCGTACAGGTAAATATAATGGTGACCCGGTTCATTGTCATGCCGGTAATGCTTACCCGCAAAGTTCTCGTCCAGTTTTGCTATAAATTTATCATTGCCGTCCATCATGCTTATCATACCCGGCACATCGTGCATGGCGCCAAAGGTGTAGGTCCATTGGTCGCCTTCCGTAAACCCTTCCCATATACCGTCTTTGTTTTTTGCGTCAAAGCTGCCATCCAGCTTGCGCGGCAGCAAAAAACCGGTTGTGGTATCATAGAGGTTTTTATAATTATTACTGAGTTGCATCATCTGATCATACACATCCATTTTACCGAGGCTTTTTGCCAGCTGGGCAACAGCATAGTCATTAATGGTATATTCCACGGTGCGCGATACAGACTCGGCCGTTTTATCTACCGGCACATAACCCAGTTTTTTAAAATAGGTGAGACCGGCCTGCGCTTCGTAATCCGTCCACCGATCGCGGTCTGCATATCGCAAACCCGTGTCATTGGCGGGCGGGTCTACGGCGTCGTGCAACAGCGCCTGGTAAGCAAGTGTTGCATCGTAACCCCGGAAACCTTTTATATAGGCGTCTGCAATTACTTCATCTGCGTGTGTACCAATCATAATATTGGTTTCTGCAGGATTTGGCCACATGGGCAACCGGCCTCCTTCCTTATACATCTGAAGCATGGCATTTACCATAGGGTTGATGCGTTCCGGTTGGGTGAATATCAGCAACGGATGCAATGCACGGAAGGTATCCCACAAAGAAAAATCGGTGTATGAATTGCCGGTATGTACCTTATCATCAAAACCACTGTAATATTTACCATATTCAGACATTTCCCGCGGAAACTGCATCGTATGGAAAAGCGCCGTATAAAATATAGCTTTTTGATCCGGAGAAATACCATCCACTTTCATGCGTTCCAGATTTTTCTGCCAGGTTGTTCTGGTTGATTGCACCAGCGCATCAAAGCTTTTACCACGTATCTCCATCTCCATATTTTTTCTTGCCTGTTCAATGCTGATAAATGAAGTGGCGATGCGGACTTCCACCATCTCATCATTGCGGGTGGCAAAGTTGATGTAAGCACCCATCCTTGTTCCATATTGTTCGGTGGCAGCCGTGGTAATTTTATCGCCGTCCCAGGTGCCATATGAAGAAAACGGTTTGCTGAACTGAATCACAAAATATCCTTTGAAGTGGGGAAGTTCGGGGCCGATTTGCGCAGACATTCTATCCGGGTTATAACCGGTGATTTCATTTTTTGCCTGGTTGATATTTACATAACCCTTCAGTTTCCGGAGGCGGTCTGTATAGTCGTTCGCCCAGTGTTTGATGGCGGGGTTTAAATTAATGCCCTGTACAATGATATGTGCATCGGAAGAAGCCGGAAAACGGAACTGCAGGATGGCACACCGGGAAGACGCCGCCATAGCGGCATTGATGTGCTGATTACCGGCAGCATCCAGTACTACGGAATAATAATAAGGTTTCGATATTTCGTTGGCATGACTGAATTTTAATGCCCGCTCCTCCGGCAATACTTTAAGCTTACCCAATTGCGGCATTACCGAAACATACCCGTAATCGCCCATCCAAACAGTAGGCTGGTGAGAAGCCAGGAAACCGATGATGGTGCTGTCTTCATAAAAATAGTTCATCCGGCTCATGAGGTTTTCACCGGTTTGAGCTACAAAATTGGTCATCCCGAAAGGTGTACCCACCGAAGGCATGGTGCCACCGCCATCCAGGTTTTTTGCAAAACCGGTAGCAGCGGTGCCTATCAGCGGGTTTACATAATCCACTTCCTGCTTTTTTTGAACGGATTGAGAAAATGAAGTGGCCATTGCAAACAGGCATCCAATAACAGGGAGACAAATATTTTTCATGTAGCGGGGTTGGCAGGTGCTGCCGGTTTTTAAGTATCGGTAAATAGTAAACTAAACTTAGCAAATAAGTTTTGTATTTAACCACAATGGTCTAAAAAACATGCAGTGGCATCAGCAAAAGTATCCTGCAAACAATATCGCGCGCAGGTTTATTCTTTTTAAATTTTGTTACATTTAGTGTATCATTCGCTCCCGCTGAAATTTTCCTGTCGGTTCAATCTAAAATCTACAGCTATGAAAATAAACATTGAAGCCATACCGGTATCCATGCAGGCACCCTGTATGATTATGCGCGCAATGCCCGGGTATGGTGGCATGACGGTTTCGTTTAACGAACTACCCAAAGGCACAGATATTACGCCGCTGCTACAGGGACTGGAACACAATAGTTGCCATTGCCCGCACTGGGGCCATATTGTAAAAGGCAGTTTGCTGGTAAAATACGACAATGGACAGGAAGACCTGTTACAGGCAGGTGATGTATTTTATCTGCCACCCGGTCACACGGGAATTGTACAGGAAGATGTGAAGCTGCTGGATTTTAGTCCCACCCGCGAATTCAATGGGGTCATGGAGCATATCGGCAAAAAGATGGCGTCCATGACAGAATAACTTCATTGCCATTTTTCTATTGGCCGGGTAATTATTCTGTTCGCAAACTTTTTACCGGGTTCATCAATGCTGCTTTGATGGCCTGGTAACTGACGGTGAGCGCTGCAAAAACAAACGTGCTCACTATTGTTATCAGAAAAACATTTGCTCCGATGTCTATGCGAAATTTGAAATCCTGCAACCACTTGTTCATAAAAAACCAGGCCAGCGGGCTGGCAATAAGGAAAGCAACCAGTATCAGCGTTGAAAATTCTTTTCCAAAAATCCATATTATACCGCCGGTACTGCTGCCCAGTACTTTCCGGATACCAATTTCTTTTGTTTTCTGAGCCGCCATAAAACTAACCAGCCCATATAAACCAAGGCTGCAAATAAAAATAGCAATGACAGAAAACGTCTGTACCAGCAACAACAACTTTTCATCGGTAGCATAAAAACGGGCAATCTGCTCATCCAGGAACTGGTAACTAAAAATTTGTTCCGGATACATTTTACTCCATGCTGCGCCAATGCCTGCCAGTGTATTTTTTGCATTGGCCATATTTATTTTAACGGCATAGTCGGTAAAATCGCTCCGTATATTGGCTATGTAGATGGGGTGAATGTCGTCATAAAATGATTTGTCATGAAAATCTTTTACAACACCTGCAATGGGTGCTTTTATGCCGTTCACCGAGATCATTTTACCAATTAAAGCTGCGGGCGAAGCGATATTCATTTTACGGGCAAACATTTCGTTTACGATGTATTCCTTCACAGTATCTGATGGAAAAAAGTTGCGACCGGCCACCAGTGTCAAATCAAATGTTTTGAGGTAGTCAATGTCGCCCGGTTTACCAACAAACCTGAATGGTTCTGATTCTGTTCTCGATTCAAAAGTGACCGATGTTCCGTTGCTGTAACTGGCCGAGGGTGCGGCAAAGCATGCGCTAACCATTTCCACTCCGGTTACCCGTTGAAGTTGTGTCTTTAATGTTCTGGCTTTTTCGTCATTCGGACCATGCGATCCGGCGGGTATCATGAGGATGGCGTCTTTGTTAAACCCCAATGCTGTTTGCCTGGCATAGTTCATCTGGCTGATAATAACAATCATGCCGATGATCAGTACCTGCGAAATAACAAACTGTGCAACAATCAGCGATCGCCTGGTATTGAATCCGCCCGCCTGGTGTATAAAACGTTTGCCTTTTAATGCGTCTACCGGTTGAAATGCCGATAATATAATGGCGGGATAAAAACCAGACAATGCAATTACAATGATTAGCAGGATGGGAAGAAAGATCAGCAGCTGGCCGGCGGAAAGTATGCTGGTATTGATCTGCGTATCGAACAACCGGTTTACCGAAGGCAATAGCAGTTGCGCCATGATAACCCCCAATAAAATGGAAACAATGCTGATGATGGATGTTTCTGCAATGAACTGTGCTGCAATCTGTGAACGCAGGCTGCCGAGTACTTTTCGTACGCCAACTTCTTTAGACCGGTTAATGGCCTGAGCAGTGGCCAGGTTTACAAAATTAACACAGGCTGTAATGATAAGAAAGAAGCCAATGGCAGACAATACCCACAGTGTATTCTTTTCTATCACACCGCTGTAATGGCCGTTAAAATGAATATCGGCCAGCGGTTGTAGTTTATAGTGATGGACATTTTTGTTGCCGGCACGGTGAATTTTTACATAACCAAACAAGGCTGTTTCTACTTTTGCGGTTGGAATGCCTGGTTGCAGGCGGATAAAACACTGCATATTAGAAGTTATGCCATCCCAGCTTTGAAGGCCCTTCCCCACCCTTTCATTAAACAAGGGCAGCGATTGAAACGATGCATAGATTTCAGTACGCAAATCCGTAGTAGCCGGTAAATCTTTCAGCACACCGGTTATTTTCAGGTTGAAGCGGTTATCAATTTTTATGATGCGGCCAATGGGGTTTTCGTTGCCAAAATATTTCAGTGCCAGTTTTTGCGTAATGATGGCGGTATTGATATCATTCAGCACCTGGCCTTTATTTCCGGCAATCAGCGGAAAATTAAAAATATCAAAAAAGTCTTTTTCCACAAATGCAAAACCTTCGGGCTCCTGAAATTTTGCAGGCTCTTTTAAACCGGGTATCGTTACCAGCTGATCGCGCTGGTACAGGATACGGGCGCATTGCTTTGCAAAAGCATAGTCATTCCTGAACGATTCTCCGAGCGGATTGGGTACGCCTGTATCGTAAGAAATATCATCCCTGTGTTTTTCGGTTACTATACGGTACACCTGCCCGGGTTGCGCATGAAATTTATCAAAGTCCAGGTGATACCTGACCAGCAAAAAAATAACGATGGCGCAGCAAATACTCAGTGCAAGACCGAGTATATTGATGGCCATATATGATTTATTGCGTTGTAAATTCCGAAGGGCAATCCTGAAATAATTTTTTAGCATGTCGGTATCGGTTAAGCTTTAAAAAAATACAGTGTACTTCCTTTTCTTTTGATGCAGACCATACAACAAGAAAAATGCCTTTTCCGGTAAACGCTGAATACCAATAGTTAAACGATTTTATACATTGAGCGATGTCCGTTTTTGATACAACGCCTGTACGGGTGCGTTGCAATGTGACAGCGCAAATTATCAAGTGAAAATGGATGACAGGCATAAAAAAAAGCCCGCCACAGGAATGCAGCAGGCATATACTATTGCGTCCTATTGGAGCGTATTGTAAAAATATGGAGCAAAAGGTGCAACAGATACGCGGTTGAGCAGTTGGCAGGTTTGGCGGGTGGTTGACGAAAAAGTTGGCCTTGTAATGAATGATGACAGAAAAAAAACCCAGCTAAACTCAATAATCACATCAAAAAAACAAATATAGATCAATCACCTATAGGCAAGTGGCTATTTTAATTATTTTGCAATACAATTACAATTTACAATGGGCGCTTGGGAAGAAAGTCCTGCGGACTGCATTTCAGAATGCGGGCAAGTTCATTCAGGTGCTTCAGGTTATAATGGGCAGGATATTTTGAGCTTTCGGCCTTACCGATAAAGCCAACGGACATACTTAACTCAAAAGCTAAGTCTGCCTGGGACAAGTTTCTTTCTATCCTTTTCTCCCTTACTCGTTCTATTACGTACCTATCAATTTTTGATTTCAAACCCTCAAGCGTTAAGGGTTTAAAATTGAACAATGCTCAAATTCTTTACAATCACCCATAGGTAAGTGTTTACATGAAAATCATTCATTCAGGCCAATTGGCGCGAACATATGATATTAATAGTTATATGTTGGAAGGGTTTCGTAGTGGCAGCCAGCAATCTTTTAGCAAGATCTTTAAGCAACTGTACCCGTCGCTGTATTATTATGGTTTGCAGATTACGCAAAACCAGGCTGCATCTCAGGACATAGCCGAAGAAGCGTTTATTAAAGTATGGGAGCGCCGGCAAATGTTCAGTCAGTTCAATGTTTTAAAATCTTACCTGTATACCATTGTCAGGAATGATAGTATTAATTGGTTGAAAAGCGAAAACAGGAGAAGGCAAACAGAAAATATGGGAGCGGCGATGCAGAATGACGAGCCGCCGGTATGGGAATACCTGGTAAAAACGGAGATCGTGGCTGAATTGCAGGCTGCCATTAGCAGGTTGCCACCACAACGCCAGAAAGTTATCAGGATGCTTTACCAGGATGGCAAATCGGTAAAACAGGTAGCCGGGGAATTGCAGGTAAGCCTCACCGCTATTAAGCTGCACAAGAAAGCCGGTCTGCTTTTCCTGAAAAAAAATTTTCACAGTATTTGCCGGTAATATTTTTTATCTGCAGCTATATTATCTTTATCGATTGCTTTTCACCCAATACCCAATACCCAATACCCAATACCCAATACCCTCTACCCTACTCCCTACACCCTACACCCTACACCCTACACCTTACACCCAACACCTAACACACAACATCTAACACCCTAAACCCTACACCCTACACCCTTCTCAAAAAAACAACCAGCCAGGTATTACCCTTTTCTTCATTTACAGGTCATACCAGCAGCAACCTAAAATATTACCAGATGGAAGAGGGAAAGATGGTTCAGGAAGACAGCGATAATGAAGATGCCATACAAATTGCCCGCCTGGTAGCCGGTTTTATACAACATACTTTAAATAAGGCCGAACACAATGAGTTGAATGACTGGGTAAATGAATGCATGGAAAACCAGTGCATGTTTGAAAGGCTGACAAACCATATGTACTTACAGGAAGGCTTGCACCAATTGCAAGAGGCCGATACGGAACCGGCACTGTACCGTGCCCGGCAGAAACTTTTTGAGGCTGTAAAGAGAAATCGAAAATGAAGAATATTCAACAGCCGGTTTACCGGTGACCATCAATAAAAAAATTGGCCAAAAGGTTCTAATAGCAAATTAAATTGTACTTGTATGATATTCCTGATCGTAGTCCGACGCCGCAGGCGCCACAGGCATTACTGGCTGGTACAGCAGTATAGCGGTTGACGCCAGTAAGACAGCAACACAGTTAAAAATCAAATGCTGGTTCCAGCTCATGGTAGAGAGAATTCCGTCGCAGCAACATAATATATATTCATGCAGTGTAATAATGATAACAACATACCAGGTAAACAAAAGCATCAAACTAAATGAAGCCACCAGACCGGCCAGCCTCCAGCGCTGGCTGAAAAGCATACCGGCAATAACAATTTCCAATGCCGGTACAAACCACGAAATCCAACCGGCAAAATGAATAAGCAGGGGTGATTGTGCCAGTTGCTGGTAGAATATTGCATATTCCGCCAGTTTGGAAACCGCCGCATATACGAATAGCACAATAAAAAACACCGTAACCATTTGTGTAAAAACTGTTTTTCTCATGAAGTTTATTTTGCTTCATTAAAATTTTGCTGAAGCAAGGCAGTTATCTGATTAAAAACTATTGACAAAAAGCCCAACTGTATTCGCAACCGGACGATATTCCTTAAGTTTTTTTAACCTCGCTGGGAGGATAACCAAAAAACTCGCGGAACCTGGTAATAAAACTAGTGGTGAGCTGGTAGCCAACCATAGACGCAATCTCCTTGGTATTAAGGGCGCCTTCTTCCAGCATCCGGTGAGACGCTTGCATGCGGGACTGCAGGTGAAATTCAAATATGCTGATGTCAAAGACCTGTGCAAAAAGCTTTTTTAATTTTTTCTCGCTCATGTTTGCGCTGCGTGCAAGTTCACTGATTGGGAACCGTTTTCCAGGGCAATCACGCAGTTGCTCATACAATATTTGTATCTTATTAGAATCGACCATGTTGATATGCTTTTCTGTGCCCGAAACTTTTTCTGCAGCAATGAGCAATGATAACAGGTACTCTTTTATTTTATGCTCAAAGAGATATAAAGCACTGGCATCTTTATGCGGAAAACGTAACAATGCATGTGCCATGCCCAGTGTTCTGAAACCGGCGGGCTTGCTAAACGGGGTAATGTAAAAAGATCGGGATAGATTTTTTGTTTCCTGCATCGGTTTAAGCAATGTAAACGACGGTATAAATTCTGCTACCATGTTTTCCAACCAGTTAACTTCCAGCAAATGATATACACCGGCTTTGTCGAATACCATCACAACTTCCTGCGCATTGCTGTGCAGTATGATAAACTGGCCCTGTAGTAAATTAGACGGACTCATTTCCCTGCAGGTAATGCGGCAGGCATTTTTGATGGCCAGGAAAGAAGTTACAAACGATGATGTGTGTACAGCTGCCAGGTTAAACGGTTGCAGAAAATTAAAAACACTGAATATCAAGTTAAATTGCCTGCCCGGTAGTTCCTGCTGCACAATTGTTCCGATTTGCTGATGAACCGCGGTAGTTACAGAAGCGCCTTGTAATTGTATACCCTGAAAACCAGCAGGGAAAGCATTTGATACCACAAAACCGTCATTGGAAGACAAATTTAAACTGGGGCGCATACCATTATTTTTTTGCAACCTCTTATTCTACGGTAGCATTTAAAAATAACAGAATTTTTATTCATCACAAATAAAGCGGCGGCTCGCATCAATTCTGAAAAAGAGATATATAGATTGCGTTAATATATATTTACCGGATATCCCTGTTAAGTCATATTATTAAATGCTCAGTTATATTGTATTTATATGTTTTAGCAGATAGTATGCTATTCATTTGCATGTAGCAAAAAATACCTTTTTGCCAACTATATAGTTCTTATTTGATGGCGCTTGCGGGTGCGGCTTGTATTTTGGAATTGGGAATTGGGAATTAGGTGTTTGCTAAGCAGTGTGGAAAATATTTGCTGATAGTGGATGGTCGTTTGCGCAGAACAGGTACAAATTTTTTTTCAACAGTGAATTGGGCGCCCCCAATTCCAAATTCCCAATTCCCAATTCCCATTCAATTCCCATTCCCTGCCCACCGTTCAATAAACCAATGAAACCGCTTGCTAAGCGGTTGGCATTTGCCTTGTTTAAATCAGTACCTCTGTTTTGTAATACAGTTAAACCTCCATATAAAAAAAGCGTTATGAAAAAGTTGATCCCCCTGCTGGCAGGCATTGTACTATTACATGCATGTACCAAACAGGTAACTACTTCTCCTCAGGAAAATACCAGTTCCATCGGTTCCAATGCTGTTGCAGCAAGCATTCCGTGTATTGGAAATACATGGTCGGCCGTTGCGGGCTGGCCGTTTGCCTCGCCCGGAGTTGTAGATTCGCCCCATTATCTAGGCATCCGTTTTATCTGTAACAATAAAATCTACGTACCTACATACGGCCATAAAATATATATTTTCGACGGCAGCAGCTGGACCTGGATCAACTCTGCCGTGCCGGATGATAATTTTAGTTACTGTTACAGTTTTTCGGTGGGCGATAAAGGCTACCTGGCCATCAACAGCGCCCAGCCAAAAAAATTATGGCAGTATTCGCCGCTTACCAATACCTGGGCAGAAAAAACACCTTTTGCCGGCCCTAAACGCGTACACCCCTCTACGTTTGTAATTGGCAATAAAGCGTATGTTACCTGTGGTGTATACAGTGGTGTGTATTATAAAGATTTGTGGGAGTATAATTCCGTATCAGACCAATGGTCTCAAAAGCCGGATATGCCCGCCGGCGTTAGTGGCCGCACCAATACCACGTCATTTAGTATCGGTTCCAACGGTTACGTAGTGGGTGGCGGAACTGGTGGAAATTTTATCGGCCCTTCAAATATATTGTTCAATACATTGCTTTGTTACAACCAAATCTTCAACAGCTGGAGTATTCAGGCCAGTTACCCCGGCATTTTGGGCGATGATGCCATTTCATTTACCATTGGCGATTATGGTTATGCCGGTCTGGACAAATACAGTCTTTACCGGTATTCACCCGCCAGTAATTCCTGGACAATCAGGGCCAGTTACCCTGGCACAGAATACCGGTTAAATGATGGCGTAACGTATAATTCAAGGGGCTATATTTTGTACGGCCACGAAATGTATAAGTACACCCCCACCATTTGCGGAATAGGTGGTACCACACCCTAACTGACCCCATGCAATTGTTATCGTTGTCATAAAGCCAATAAATTATTTGGAAATGAATCCAGCTTGCTGTTACCTTTGTTTAACAGTGTTAAACTATTTTACACTTAGCATTCATGGCAAGCAAAGACCGCATACAACGATTAAAAGATGATACCCGCTGCAATATCCTGTCCGCTTCACTGGATATTGTAAAGGAAGAAGGCTGGCCGGCCCTGAGCATGCGAAAGATTGCTGATAAAATTGAATACACCGCGCCTATCATTTATGAATATTTCAATAACAAGGAGGCCATATTACAGGAGCTTACCCGCATGGGTTATTTAAAACTGGCCAAACAAATGGAAGACGCGGCCAACCTATATACGGAACCCGACCGGCAACTGGAAGCCATGTGGCTTGCGTACTGGAATTTTGCATTCGCTGAAAAAGAATTGTACCAGGTAATGTTTGGTGTACAGGTCAACTGCTGTGTGAACGATAATCCCTGTGAAATAATGAAGGCGCCTCAAACCATGCTGAGAAATAAAATAAACGAGCTGATACCAGAAGAAAAAAGAAGTAAAGACTATTTAGACAGAAGATACTATACTTTCTGGTCGGTAGTACATGGATTAATTTCCATCAATATGACCAGGCAGTTAACCTCCGATGAGATAAACCGGCAGGTATTGAAAGATGCTATTGAAGGTATGATAACTGCCATCAGAAATTAATAAACTGTATTCCGGTTAAGCGATCGGATGCTATTGAATACTCTCATTTACAAACAGTTGCAGAACTGTTTTTTTAAGACACTATGGTTAACAGTGTTAAATAAATTAATACCGTTATAATAACTAAACAAGTCAATCACATATAAAAATCAACAATCATGTCAAAACTGAAAAACAAAGTAGCCATTGTAACAGGCGCTTCAAAAGGAATCGGTGCAGGTATTGCCAAAGCTTATGGCAGCGAAGGAGCTTCGGTAGTTGTTAACTATTCTTCCGATAAAAAAGGTGCAGACCAGGTAGTACAGGAAATAAAGGCTGCTGGTGGTAAAGCCATTGCGGTGCAGGCCAATGTTTCTTCTGCTGCAGATGTAAAGAGACTATTTGCTGAGACAAAATCCACTTATGGTAAAGTAGACATCCTGGTAAACAATGCCGGTGTTTACAAATTTGAACCGCTGGAAGCTGTAACTGAAGAAGAATTTCACCGCCAGTTCAACACAAATGTCTGGGGTACCATTCTTGCAACCCGCGAAGCGCTTCAGTATTTTAATGGCGATGGCGGCAGCGTTATCAATGTTAGTTCTGTTGTTAGCGATAATCCGCTGGCCAATTCAGTGGTATACTCAGCTACCAAAGGTGCAGTGGATACCATTGCCGTTGGTTTATCAAAAGAATTGGGAATTAAAAACATTCGCGTGAATACCATTGCACCTGGTGGTGTAGATACAGAAGGTACACAAACGGCTGGTGTAATAGGAAGCGATTTTGAAAAACAAATTGTAGCCGGCACTCCACTGGGAAGAATTGGTCAGCCTGACGATATAGCAAAAGTTGCCGTATTCCTGGGTAGCAATGATGCCGGTTGGATAAACGGACAAAAAATAACTGTATCCGGCGGATTCAGATAACCTATAATTAGCTACAGATTCCTGATTGGCCGCAGATTCCTTATTGGCCGCAGATTCGCAGATTATATAAAATGATTTTGCAATCTGCGGTTAATAATTGTGTTGCGTCTAAAAATTGTGTTGTGTGTTGTGTATCAAAAGCAATCTGCGAATCTGCGGCTAATTTTGCGTATCAAAGGCAATCTGCGACGGAAAATTGTGTTGGGTGTTGAGTGTTGTGTGCTGTGTATCAAAAGCAATCTGCGAATCTGCGGCTAATTTGGCGTATCAAAAGTAAACCCCGAATCTGCGGCGAAAATTGTGTTGAGTGTTGTGGCTAAAAATTGTGTTGTGTGTTGAGTGTTGTGTGATGTGTGCAGTATATTAAAAGTAATCTGCGAATCTGCGGCTATTTTTGCGTATTAAAGGCAAACCCCCGAATCTGCGGCAAAAATTGTGTTGTGTGTTGTGGCTAAAAATTGTGTTGTGTGTTGAATGTTGTGTGCTGTGTATCAAAAGCAATCTGCGAATCTGCGGCTATTTTTGCGTATCAAAAGTAAACCCCGAATCTGCGGCAAAAATTGTGTTGAGTGCTGTGGCTAAAAATTGTGTTGTGTGTTGAATGTTGTGTGCTGTGTATCAAAAGCAATCTGCGAATCTGCGGCTAATTTGGCGTATCAAAAGTAAACCCCGAATCTGCGGCAAAAATTGTGTTGAGTGTTGTGTTTTGTGTGTTGTGTCGTTGGAGTATGGCTTGCTTTGGTCGCTGATGGCAGAATAAAGGCCTCATTTGCCTCTGTGAAAAACCTCTTTTTCCTCTGTGGCAAAAAATGTGTTGAGTGTTGTGTGTTGTATATCAAAAGCAATCTGCGAATCTGCGGCTAATTTGGCGCATCTGCGGCTAAAAATCCGTATGTTCATACTGATGAAACCGCCCAGTCGCAAAAGAATCGATCCCGCAAACGTCTACGTCAGAAAATCTACCCTGCCCGGTGCAGGCAAGGGACTGTTTACCCGGGTTGCCATTTTTAAAGGCGAAAGAATCATTGAATACAAAGGTGTAATAACCACCTATCAAAAGATCCAGGACAACCCTGCACTGAACCCCTATGTTTATTTTGTGAACAACAACCATGTCATTGATGCGATGCCCTTTCCGGATCACCCGGCACGATACGCCAATGATGCAGAAGGCATCACCACAATGCCCGGATATGTAAACAACGCCGGCTTTATTGTAGAAAACAAACGCGTTTTTATTGAAGCATTAGCTGATATACCGCCCGGCGCAGAAATTTTTGTGGCCTATGGAAAAGCGTACAGGGAAAATATCATGCTGCGTATGCCCGCCAAAAAAAATACACATTAATATAAAAGGACCGCTCGCATAACAGGAACAGACTTCAATAAATATAGTTACAATTGAGCCTGTTTCTCCAATACAGACAGCACCAGCTCTTTGTAACTTCTGCCAATGGGTATTGATTTGGTATTGAGCTCTACCGCATGCGCGGAAAATGCCGATATTTTATCCCTGGCAACAATAAATGAGCGGTGAACACGCAGGAAATTGTTTTTAGACAACAGGTCCTCTATTTCCCAAAGCTGAAACTTGGTCAGGATGCTTTTTTCATTGGTGGTTATTTTTACATAATCTCGCAGGCTTTCAATGTAAAGGATCTCATCAAAATAAATTTTTACTTTCTTTTTTCCCACATTGAAATAAAAATGGACCCTGTTTACAGGAACAAAAGTTTCATTTTTTGTAATGACCGTTGTCGCTGGTTGATTTAACTTATTGACTGCTTTTAAAAACCGGTTGAAACGGATCGGTTTTACCAGGTAATCGGTAACATCAAACTCAAACCCCTGCAATGCATAATCTTTGTAAGCCGATGTAATAATAACCCGTGGCGGATTTTTCAAAGATTCAAGAAATTCAAATCCTTTAAGTTTTGGCAGGTGAATGTCGAGAAAAATAAGATCTATCTTTTCTTTATGCAGGAATTCCATGGCATAAATGGCGTCTCCGCAAACTTCCTTCAATTCAAGAAAGGGCACTTGTTTTACATAGTCTGTAAGAACTTCGGCCGCCAGCGGCTCATCTTCTATAATGATGCAATTATATTTCGGCATAACTGTCAAGATTGATAAAAAGATTTACTTTAAAAATATTGTTGTCGCTCCTGATGTTCAGGTCGTACTGACTGTAGGTAAGTTCAAGCTGTCTTCTTATGTTGACCAATCCAATATACATTTTTTTATTTTCACCCGGGCAGGGCTCAAACGAATTCTCAATCTCGAAATGCAGCTGAGCATTTTTTACTGAAATATCTATATGAATAAATGATTCGAACCTGGTTTCACTGATGCCGTGTTTAAAAGCATTCTCTACAAACGGAAGCAATACCAGCGGCGTAATTTTATAAGTATTCACATCAATTTCATTGTTAAAACTAACTGTCAGCCTTTCGCTGTACCGTATCATTTCAAGTTCCAGGTAATCCTGTAATATGCGAATTTCATCGGCCAGCGAAATAAGGTTACTACCAGATTCATACAACATGAATTTCAATAACTCCGATAACCGCAGCACTACCTCAGCCGTATCCTCGGATCGCCTCCTGGCCAGGGCATAAATATTATTGAGCGTATTTAAAATAAAATGGGGATTGGTCTGGTTGCGTAAAAATTTAAGCTCCGCCTCCAGCTTTTGCTTTACCAGGTTTTTCTCGCGTTCTTTTGCAACCAGTTCTTTTCTAACCAGTTTAATGGCGCTCATGATGCCCGCGGCAAGTACGGCATAAATAACAACAATGGCTACCCGCCTGGGCTCAAAAATACCTGCCGAAGCAATTTGATTCCTGTAAGAAAATGGAACAATTAAGGCATTTGTTATAACCCGGTCAATTACAACACATACCAGCAACACCGCCAGTATTTCAATTATATACTGCACCGGTAACTGTTTTTTTCTAACAATTTTATCCAGTGTAAAATAAGAAACATAATAGGCAAAAATCATTTTGGAAAAACATTGCAAAACCGCCGCAGATATAGAAGTAACCAATAACTGCGTTTCGGAAAACTGTGGCAAAGTGGCTTTGTCCCACAAAAAGTTAATCAGGGCCGTTGCCACCAGGTAACACAGCCAAAATAAAGTATGCAGGAAGACACGGTTCATATTTCAAAAATCGGTCAATAAATATTTACAGGCCAAAAAAACGGAATAAAACAACCAGCTACCAACGAACAACCCGTTATTGCGGGCAAACAGGATGTATCATGCGAAACAAACAGTCTGTCAATTCCTGGCCGGCCCCTGCCGCCCCTGCAAATATTGAATGTTGACTGCCTGTAGATTTGTTGGTATGAAAAAAATAACCGGTTATGCCTATGTTCTATTTGCATTGGCTACCATTGCCATTGGTATTATACAAATAGCGGCAAAAAATTTTAACCGTGGCTTGCTGCCGGTACCGGAGAGGCTGCCAGGCAGAATGGCAATGCTCTATACAACTGCAACGGTGCTGATCAGTGCAGGGGCCTGTCTTTTTATCAGAAAATGGCGTTATCGGGCGTCTGTCGTGCTGGGCTTCGCCTACCTGGTATTGTTTATTGGGGTGCACCTGTTTAATTTGCTGGGCAATCTCAATAATCCCAATGAATGGACTGCTTCCGTTGAGGTATTGTCTTTGTGCAGCGGGGCATTTATCATTGCTGACATGTTTTCGTACCGCGACAATCGCCCTATTAAAAAAGAAACCGGCTTAAAAAAAATCCAACAGGTTGCGCGTTACCTGTTTAGTTTTTCGCTGATTGTTTTTGCCATCCTGCATTTTAAGTACGCGGAATTTATTGCAACCCTGATTCCGGCATGGATACCGGCCAGGGTATTTTTAGCGCTGCTCATTGGCATTGGTTTCCTGTCTTCCGCGGTTAGTATTGTCATACAAAGATTTACCCGCGTTGCCACTGTTACATTGGGGACCATGTTTCTAAGCTGGGTTTTTATACTCCACCTGCCCCGGGCGCTGGCAAAAATGACCGACGAGCCGGAATGGACCAGTCTTTTTGTGGCCCTGGCTTTCAGCGCTATCTCATATACAATCGCTTTTTTAACAACGCAACGCAACCGGACTTTTGTTCGTCGTAATGCAACGGCTGATATGGCATAACACGATTGTTTTCACCGGCTATTTCTTTTACATAAATAAGACTTGCCCGCTTCCTATTGATGGCAATCATTTACGTAATAAAACAATACATATATATTGTTTCTATTTATTATGTAATTTCACCATAAGTAAAAGTATCCGGATATGAAAAAATATTATGGTCTTTTCTTATTACTGTTTATAATGGGCAATTGTTTTTCGCAGGCGCCCATTCCTGCAGGGGAAGCAGGCAAACATATTGGTGAAAAATTGACCGTGTGCGACAAAGTATTCGGCGGACGTTATTTTGAAAACAGCAATGGCCAGCCAACACTGTTGAATATGGGCGATGCCTACCCCAATAATCCATTTACGTTTGTAATTTATGGGGCAGACCGGAAAAAATTCAACTATACACCAGAAGAATTCCTGGTTAACAAACAAGTATGTGTAACCGGTGAAATAAAATCCTATCGCGATAAACCCCAAATCATAGTGACGGATACCGCCCAGGTAGTAATTAAATAAAATAAAAAAACCGCTTCATAGAAGCGGTTGCACTAATCATAGCTAACCTTAGAACCCCTGTCAAAAAATTATAGCACCGGCTTTTACGAACCTGCCTAATATTAAACTATACCTTATTCAGCATTCATTCTGAAGCCTATATCAACGTGATTACAGACCATCATAGCCTTAAAAAGGTAAGCCCGGCAGGGTTATTTTTTTAACGAAAATGCCGGGCTGTTATCCAACCCTGTTTAGCGGGCCTTGCCAGAAAAGAGATCCAGAAAAAGACCTTTATAATCCGACAATCAATAAATCAGTAAAGGAAAACCTGTAGTAGTTAAAGAAGAATATTTTACAGCATTTCAGAAGGAACAACTACCTGTACTTTGAAAATAATGTAGTTGGTTTGCATTGTAATTTAATAAAAGCCAATAAACTCCTTTACTAAAACCTTTAATCATGATCCGTATTGCAATTGCCGATGACCATAAACTCTTTGGTGAAACCCTCTGTGAGATGCTGAATGCGCATCCCGGCTTTGAAGTAATAGCCCTGTGCCAGAACAGCGAAGAAATAATAGAAATTGCCGTAGCAGAAAAACCAGATATCATTTTACTGGATATCAATATTCCGCCTTTTTCAGGGATAGAAGCTACTCAGAAACTTGCCGCCCGAACTTCGTGCAAGGTAATCGGTCTTTCCATGCATGCCCACCCCTCCTATTTCAAAAATATGATGCAAATGGGTGCACGTGGCTATGTAACAAAAAACTCTTCCAAAGAAGAAATCTTTAAAGCCGTTTTGCAGGTATACAGCGGCAATAAATATGTTTGTTCCGAAATAAAAAATGCTATTTCCGGCCAATTGCTGGAAGGAGATACCGGCAAACCCAACCTTGGCGTACTCACAGGCCGGGAATTGGAAATCATCAATTTTATAAAAGAGGGCTTCTCTTCAAAAGAAATTGCCGGCAAATTTTTTATTGCGCTAAAAACAGTAGAAGTGCACCGCCACAACATCCTGAAAAAGCTAAAACTAAAAAATTCTACCAGCCTGGTCAATTTTGTACACCGCAATGGTGGTTACTAGATAATAAAAACCACCCGGAACCGTCCGGGTGGTTGAAAATTAATAATACATATAAAAACGCAGTTACACCTTCACCCTGCCTTCAATGGAATCATCGGGCGTTTTACCCGTAATGGCTCCCCACAACATTTTTACTCCTGCTACCGCTTTGCCATGTTTGTTATCCCAGTAGTATCCTTCTTCGGGTTCAAATTTTATAACAGAAATAAGCGGGTCTTTTTCGCCCTCTGTAAATCATGTCTTCAGTACCGGTTCCCATAACTCAGGAATGATGGCTTTATCTTTCGGGATGCTGGCATGGCCAATGAGGTGTAAGTAATCGGCATGTGCATAGCCCTGGAAATATAATCTAACAGCGCCATCTTCAGCAATTTCTGCATTTTTATGACTGTCATTGGCATTCAGGAATCAGTGCGTTCTACCATCAACAGCCAACCAATGGCGGGCATTTGTCTCAATAATGCAAAAAAGCTCCCGCTTATGGAATGGTTTACCTGCCAACTAATATATAATAAATTGATTATTAACTAAGTATTTGCTGGCACTGATTTAGTTAATTCACTGGTATGATGAAAAAAAGGTTTGTAGTTGTTATGAATATTTTACTTGGTTGCATGGTACTGGTAATCTGGATGTCTAATGAATTCCGTGGCAACTCCAGGCCAGTTACCGACCTTACTTTTATTACCGTCTTGCTGTTAATACTATGCTGGGGAACGCCTCTCCTGATTTTTAAACCCTGGATAAAGAAGAAAAACAACAGCTAATGCAGGTCGTTTTGTCATATAAATCAACAAAAAAGGGCAATTTTTCACTAAACGGCGTCCTGTGACCGCCAATTACTCAGCAAATCTGCAGGTTATCGAACAATTTATGCTATTCATCTAAATTTTTTTGAGAAGCATCTACAGAGAATTATATTTACAACGGTTTTTCATAGGATATTGGATTTTAAACGGGGCAGGATTTCTATCCAGCCCTTTTTTTATGCCCGACCGCAGCTTTTGCTCTCAAAACATTCTTGTAACTCCTTAGCTATCGGGTCTTTTTTTGAAAGAGGCCGATTTTCAGAAAGCACTGGCTAAGCATCCAAATCAGTATTCGAAACGCGCGGGCCCATGTTTGTCAAAAGGTGAATTTCATAATCAATGATTTGTTTCCTGCTGCATGAGATCATCAACAATACGGGTGGCCGCTTCCTCGCAAAAATCGAGACCGGAATAATCAGGGTTATAGCCACCGATAAACGGCACTGCCATCACATAGATTCGCGGGTTACCGGCATCCTGGCTTCCTGCCGCCCTGAAGCTGTCTGTAATAGTGATCCCCGGCACCTGTAGGTAAAACCGGTTGTCTTTACCCTTTACCACTTCTTTATTGCCCGCCTGCAACAGTTCTTCTGCAACCTGTGCCGACCTGAAAGGCAATTGCGCGGGTGTAACCGATTTATTTTTTACAAGTCCGCTGAATGGAAAATCTTTTACTGACAGATGCGGTTGGCCGGTACAGTCTATATACGTTTGAAAAGTTTTTTTACAATGATTGCCGTCTTCATCTGTATAATGGTATATTATTTTTCCATCTTCGCCTGCTTCAACATGGCTGTCTTCGTCTACAGGTATAATTTCCAGCCGGTTTGCTTCATGCAATGCGATCAACTCTTCACAGGAACTTTGCGGAACGAATGCAATGACGATAGAAATCAGCGGCATCAACACTTTCTTTAACCGCACCATATCTTCTGCAGACAAATGTTTGGCGGGATAATTTATGGCAAAACTAAGACCGGCAAGTAATTCTTTCCAGTGCACAGATTCTTTTCGGCTGATGGAAAGCCTGGCTTCATCATATTCTTTTTTAAATAACACAAAAGGATCCATTCGCTCACGTTTGTTCATTAGTTCTTCTGTAAATGCTTCCAGGCTCATATGCCTGATGTGTTCATAAAAAACAGGATCTTTTTCTTTCAGGGGCTCTTTAAAATCATTCTCAAAAATAAAATCAAGCGATAAAAATCCGTCGTTGGCGGCCATGTGTTCTTTAATCTCTTCTTCTGTAAGCAGGGAGTCATTAGAAAGATGTGGATCATCCAGATGAAAACGGATGCCTGGTAATAGACCGTGCAGTGAAAACATGGCTATTTTAAATTGATCTGCCTGCTGGTCCGGCACATAAGAAATTTTTCCCGGTAACAGTTCTTTAAAATGACCATGCTGCCGGGCCAGCGTGCGCATGGCGTCAATGGCGGTAAGTGAACTTCCTTTTATTGCCACCGGGTGGTTAAACTGCCGTGCAATTTTAGAAGGCGGATAGGGCGAATCAAAAAAACCTTCCACTTTTCGTTCATAGGTCAACGGCCAATGGTGGCCGGTACAAATAATTACATGGTCAAATTCCATTTGCTCTTTTCCATTAACTTCTATGATTGTGCTGCATTGTTCCGGCTGGTCTATAATATTAGTAACCCTGCAACCGGGGTGCAGGCTGGTGACAATTCCTGCTGCTTTGCCTTTCTGCAACAACTGGTGAAACTGATCCTGCAGATATTGTCCGAATAACAGTCGTGGTAAAACTTTGTAGGCAGTAAATTGTTCACGATCTATATTAAATGCATCCAGAACAGTATTGGGTTGTTGCTTTATCCACTGCAGTAGCGGAGTAACCAGTGGGGGTATCTCATTGCCGGAGATATTGGTAATATGTTCCGCGGCAGCGCCTTCATAACTGTAAGGCATACCTGCTCCAGGCTGGTGGCCTGCCTCGAAGATATGAACAGCACATTGCGTAGCGCGTGCCTCCACCAATTTTTTATAGATGAAAAGTCCGGCGGGACCTCCGCCAACGATAGCAATTTTCTTTGTGGGTTCAGGTGGTTTCATATATGCAGAAATTCTTCAACTGGCGAGGGTAAAAAAGTTCTTTTACAATACCGGTATCTGTAGCCGGATATCCCAAAAGCCTACCAAACTTGTTTAATTGCTTTTTAATATCAACTATCTATTGGTTAAGCAGGCAGCATTGTCTGTTGGTCCTCTTTTTTGGCGTAGTTGCCGGCAGGGTAAACGCTGCTGGGGAAAAATCTCCCCTTTTGTAAAAAGCGAAACCGTTGAATAATTGACTATTTTGCGCGGCAATCTTAGATCATGAGTATCAAGGTGATTATTTTCGATGATGACAGGGATATACTATTGGTAACTTCTGTTATCTTACAACGGAAGGGTTACGAAGTAGAATGCCGTGAAGATTGCAGTAACCTGCATGAAGTCCTGACCTCCTTTCAGCCTCAGGTGATATTAATGGATAACTGGATGCCTGATATGAGTGGCGTGGAAGCCATCCGAAATATAAAATCGAACGAGGCATTCAAACATATACCCGTTATTTTTTTCAGCGCTAACAGCAACGTGGAGGAACTTGCCAGGGAAGCGGGTGCCGACAGTCTGTTGAAAAAACCTTTTGATATTATGGAACTGCAGCAAATGATAGCGAAGCTGGTGGGCTAGAGCGAATTGAGTAAAGCAACGATTCCTGCGGCAGGTAATACATCATCTATTTTCGACAAAAGGATAGCCTGCGAAGGCATGTAATTAACCAGTGCTTCGGAGGGATCCTGCACAATATTTCTGCCGCCACTTTCTTTGATGTTTCTCATGCCCGCTGCTCCGTCTGCATTGGCGCCCGACAACAGTATTGCCGTGCAATCTTGTTTGTACGCTTCAGCGGCGCTTATAAAAGTTACGTCTATGCTTGGCCGGCAGTAGTGTACTTACTGGAGATATAAAAAAATAAGGCCGTTTTACCGGCCTTATTGAATGGATTACCATCTATGTGAATTACCCTTGCTGTATTTATCGTCTCCATAATAATGGCTGTTTTTGTTGGAACGGAACTGCACCATGGAGATAGCGGCATCACGTTGTCTTTCCAGTTGACGTACCTGTTTTATTTTCTCCCACCTGCTCATATACCTGTTCATGTTTACACTGGCAATTTTGAAATCATACTCCCGGTTAATCTTACGGATAGCTGACTGTTTACCATTCATGGTAAAACCATAATCCTGTTTACCGTGGTCGAAACGACCAGACTGAGCAGAAACAACACCAATGGTTAACACACTTGCGAATAATAAAGTAAAAATCTTTTTCATAATTGTAATTTTTAAAAAGTGATTCAATATATATAAGATGGGAAATGGTATCAATCGTTTAAAACCAGGACAGCCTGTACGTCGCAGGTTTTTAGGTATTGGTCGCAGTATTTCCGGCAAAGGTTTTTTGACGGGTATTCAGGAGCAACCAGGGAATTATTTGCTTGCAAAAAGGCGTTTTCCTTTATCATTTCCTTAACATTGTTCACTGCACTGATGCGGCCGGTGCTGTTTCCGGGTAGCCCTGCGGTTGTTTTGAATGGCTTGCGTAAGCGGCTGAATCCAGGTGCGTATGTTTGAAGTCATCGTTGTACTTAAGACCGAAACCAAGCATGCGGTCAAAAGCGCTGTGGGCAAATAGAATAATACCCGTTAATTGTATTATTTGATCATGTACAACGAAACCGGTGGCGGCCACCAGGATAGCAATCGCTTTATGATGAAGAAGATTATAGGTAAATGCGCCTGTTTTTGTATTGACAACATATCCGAGCATGGCTATATCGGGCGATAAAAATAATACCGGCCAGGCCCACCAGCTGATATGAATGGGTTGGTAATAAAGTGCGGCGATTCCCACTGCAGCAAACATCATTTCTTCCAGTTGCAATAATAGTTTCATGTGTATAATATTTATTACACAAAATTGCAGCCTGTTGGCGTTTGGTCACGTTAACAAAGGATAAGAAAAGCGCCGCGTTTATTATTTATTGTTGAATGCTGACCGGTTATTTTTTATTTACCCTGTTTCGGATTCGGCTCAGGCTAACGGGTGTAATGCCAAGGTAATTGGCGATATAATGTTGTGGTATGCGGGTTATGATTTTTTGCTTGTTGCCGGTGAGTAATTGCAGGTAACGTTCTTCCGGGCTAAGGGTAAGCAGGCCCACCATTCTTTCTTCCAGTCCTATTGCCAGGTATTCTGCTATCAGCCGTCCGAACTGCGCCCACTGTTTATCCTGTGTATACAATTCCTGCAAAACATTGTAGCCGAATACCAGCAAGCGGCAGGGCGTTAGCGCTTCAATGCTAAGCCTGGAAGGCTGGCCGGTAATGCAGCTGATATAGGAAGCCATCAGGTTGTTTTCGAAATAAAAATAAGTGGTCTTTTCTTCGCCATTATTGGTGTAATACTGGCGCAGGTTGCCTTCCAGTACAAAGGCGATCTCTTTTGCTTTGCGGTCTTCGGTGGCAAAGCATTGCCCTTTGCGCAGTGTTTTTTCCTGCAAATGTGGTAATAACATTCCCCAGGAGGCATCGGGCATTTCAACGAACCGGTGAATATGCCGGCGAAGCAGTTGCGTTGATTCCTGCAGGCTGGTTGACATAATTGTTTGTATGATTGAGTAGCGTGAGGTGTTGGTTGCCATTGCAACCGCATCGTCATCTGCAAACTTATTGCTTTTGGGAATTGCTGTGCGGGAGATACTGCGGCGACAGTATATAAAATGAATCCAGGCAACTCCGCATAAAACAAATCAGACTTCCTACATCAGACATCAGACATATTTATCTGACATCTTACCAACCGCAGTGTCCCCTGCAAACTTATTGCTTTTGGGAATCGCTGTGCGGGAGACACTGCGGCGACAGTAAAGTGAATCACCATCAATCAGGTAACTCCGCATAAAACAAATCAGACTTCCTACATCAGACATCAGACATATTTATCTGACATCTTACCAACCGCAGTGTCCCCTGCAAACTTATTGCTTTTGGGAATCGCTGTGCGGGAGACACTGCGGCGACAGTATATAAAATGAATCCAGGCAACTCCGCATAAAACAAATCAGACATCCTACATCAGACATCAGACATCAGACATCCTACATCCTACATCCTACATCCTGCATCAGACATATCTATAGACTGACTACGAGCACCGGTATCTTTAACTCATGTCTTACACGATTAATGGTCTCGCCATACACCAGGTCTTTGATACCGGTGTGGCCATGTGCGCCCAACACCAGTAAATCGGCTTTCTCATCTTTTACAATGCGTACAATTTCGGCTACACGGTTACGGTAGCCCAACCTGGCGCTAACGTTTTTGCCGCGTTCCTGTAGTTGATTGGCATACGCCTCCAGTTGCTCCTTGTCTTTTTTGCTTTCCAGATCGGCCGTGGCATCGCCCAGTAATTTGGCGCTGGCGCTTTCCACCACATGCAATAACACATAACTGGTGCCGGGTTTGCCCTGCCCCAGTGCAAAAGCCACCAACTTTTCATCATGCCCGCTAAAATCGAGTGCTATGGCTATATGTTTGAATTCGGGAATCTCGAAATGGTTAAATGTTTTTACTTCATGGTGTACTGTTACTGCCACGGCATCCCTTCTTCTCTTTTTCAATAACGGAATGGCAATTACAATGACCAGCAGCGTTACCAGTATTAGGAGGCCGGCAACCACCAGGAATTTGGAAATGATGGTGTGTTCATTCTGCAGGAAATCCATTCCTTCGCCAAAGACCATTTTCAGGTTCAGGTATACCAGCACAGCTGCTACCAGCCACGATAGCACCTGAGTAAGAGGTTTGATGGCAAATACACCCATTTTCTGTTTTTCGCTTACAAAATGTATCAGCGGAATAATGGCAAAGCCCAGTTGCAGGCTAAGGATGACCTGGCTGAATATGAGCAGTGCGTCAATTTTATTGTCGCCCCAGATTAAGATCGTAATCACGGCGGGGATAATGGCCAGCAAACGTGTGATCAGCCGGCGCAGCAACGGGTTGATGCGCAACAGCAGATAACCTTCCATCACTATCTGGCCGGCAAGCGTACCGGTAATGGTGGAGCTTTGTCCCGCTGCAATGAGCGCAACCGCAAAAAGTATGGGTGCAATGGCATTGCCCAGCATGGGCGCCAGTAACTGGTGGGCATCTTTTATCTCGGCCACATCCGTTCTGCCCGCTTTAAAAAAAACGGCTGCCGCCAGTATCAGGATGGCCGCGTTTACAAAAAAAGCCAGGTTCAGCGCAATGGTAGTATCAAACATATTTAATTTCAGCGCCCGCCGGATGCTTGGTTCATCGCGGCCTATCTTACGGGTTTGCACCAGCGCAGAATGCAGGTAGAGGTTATGGGGCATAACCGTGGCGCCAATAATACCGATGGCAATATACAAGGCTTCCTTGCCCGGAATGGAAGGTATAAAACCGGTAACCACTTCGCCCAGGACTGGTTTTGCAAAAAACATTTCTGCCAGGAATGCGAGTCCAATGATAGCAACCAGCGTGATAATAAATGCCTCCATCTTGCGCATGCCCAGTCTTTGCAGGTAGAAAAGCAAAAAAGTGTCCAGCACCGTTATACAAACGCCCCATAAAATCGGAATGCCGGTAAGCAGGTGTATACCAATAGCCATGCCCAGCACTTCGGCCAGATCGCAGGCGGCAATAGCAGTTTCTGCCAGCAGGTATAAAATAAAATTGACTGCCCGCGGATATACTTCGCGGTTTACCTGCGCAAGATCACGTCCTCTTACTATACCCAGCCTTGCGGAAAGATTTTGAAGCAACAAGGCCATCAGGTTGCTCATCAGCAATACCCAAATCAGCGAATAGCCGAACTTGCTGCCACCAGCCAGGTCGGTTGCCCAGTTGCCGGGGTCCATATAACCCACGCTAACCAGGTAGGCGGGTCCTAAAAAAGCCAGTATTTTTTTACCGCTGGTGCCACTGCGTGTATCAATGGTTTCATGCACTTCGCTCAGCGATACCTGGCTATTTGTTCTTGTTGTCATATGCTACCAATAAATTTTTTGCTACATGTTCACTAATGTTAACCGGCTGCTGGTTACGGATTTTTATTTCCATTGATCCATCCACATCAAATTTCCTTTTTATTTCGACCCGGGTACCCAGCTGTATATTTTTATGCCGCAATAGTTCCAGCATTTCTGAAGACTGATCACTGATACCATTTACGGTACCGCTGCTGTTAACTGGCAATTCGCTTACGGCCGACTGCTGCAGGGAGGGCATTTTACCATTGATATCGGGAATGGGGTCACCATGCGGATCGGCTTTTGGAAAATCCAGGAAGGCATCCAGCCGGTCTATCAGTTTCTTACTGCTGATATGCTCCAGCTCTTCTGCAATATCATGCACTTCTTCCCATCCAAACTGTAATTTTTCCACCAGGAACAACTCCCACAAACGGTGTTTACGGACAATCTGCACCGCCAGTTTCTTTCCTTCCACTGTTAGCTTTACCCCGCGGTACTTCTCATATTGCAACAGTTTTTGCGTTTTTAATTTCTTCAGCATATCTGTTACAGATGCTGGTTTTGTCTGCAAGGCATCTGCCAGTGCATTGGTGTTTACACTGTCCTGTTCCTGTTGTAAATGGAAAATGGCTTTTATATAATTTTCCTTACTGGAAGAATATTTCATTCCGACTAAATTAAATTTTAGGCAAATCTAAAAATATTATTCTTGATCCCGAAATTTTTTAATGCCAGGCGGCCATTCCTGCGGGTTATACCCGGTAAAAAAACATGGCGGCCAACCACCCTACCGGTCTGAAATCACATAAACAGGGCCTTGAATCGATAACGCCGCAAGGGCTTGGATTGCAGCGGTGCCTGCTAACCGGCACTGCTTTACATATATCATGTATGGCGCCATCCAAAAAAGGCCGGTTCACACAAAATGCCTACTTTAGCCCGGTAACACCGGGTTTATTTATGAAAAAATGGATGCTGATCGCCCTGATACCCTTCCTGCTGCTTGCCTGCAAGGGTAAAAAGAAGCTGCCCTCGGATGAGGAAGGCGTAACGATTGATGATTTTATTGAATTTTTCGAGGATGTAAAACCGCCGTATATAGTGGCCGATTCATCTTTTGAGAAGAAAAAGTCGGACACCACCGCCATCAGCTATAAAACATTTACCCGGCTGGTTCCCGATACCCTGCTGCACCGCGTCTTCAGCAAAAATGTAAAGCCCAAACTCTATCCGCTGGGTAAAATAATTGAAAAAAACAAGGAGACCTACCTGCTGCTGAAAGCAATTACCCCTGCTCAAAAAGCCGCCTATATACTGGTGTTCGACAAGGATAAAAAGTTTATTACCGGCATGCCCCTGCTGGTGCAGGACAATGTGAGCAGTACTGAACAATCCGCAGTTATGGATACCCGGTACACCATTACTACCAACAGGCAGTACAAACAACCAGACGGTCATCTTGTTTATAAAAAAGCCGTGTATGCATATATTTCCAGTACCAGCCTCTTTACCCTGATACTAATAGAATCAAATGAAACCGGCACCAAACAGGAACTGATCAACCCCATTGACACGTTGCCTGCGAAAAACAAACTTTCGGGCGACTATCGCCAAAATCGTTTAAACATTGTATCAGTGCGCGACAGTAAAAAACCCAATGAACTGTTGTTTTTTGTGCACTTCGAAAACAGCCAGGCCTGCAAAGGCGAACTGAAAGGCATTGCCCGTATCATAGCTCCCGGCAAAGCCCTGTACCGGCAGGCCGGCGACCAGTGCGAACTCAGTTTTATTTTTTCGGGCAATACCGTGCGATTGCAGGAAGAAGGCTGCGGCTCTCACCGTGATATACAATGTTTTTTTGAAGGCAGTTTTACAAGGAAACCGCCTGCTAAAACCACCACAAAACCCGCTAAATCCACCCGGCCAGATAGAAAAGTATAATTCTTCCGTTGACAGTCTTATTTTATACATCCCGGGTTGGTAATCAACAAATTGAGCACAATACAATTGTTTTAATATTTTACCGTTAATTTGCGTGCCCTATACTAATTGTCAATGAACATTAAATATTATGAGTTTTAAAAAATTTAAATTACCCTATACCCCTGAAGAACGTTACTCAAAAAAAATAGCTTATTTCTCCATGGAATTTGCTGTGCACCAACCGCTTAAAATTTACAGTGGCGGACTGGGCTTTCTATCTGGCAGCCATATGCGCAGTGCATATGAACTGAAACAAAACCTGGTAGGCATCGGCATTTTATGGAAATACGGATACTACGACCAGGCCCGCAACCAGGACCAGACCCTGCAGGTAACCTGGATGGAAAAAAACGCCAGTTTTCTGGAAGATACCGGTATCAAATTCCAGGTAAATATTCACGAACACCCGGTTTGGGTAAAAGTGTATTACCTGAACCCGGAAACATTTAAAAGCGCTCCTATCTTTTTGCTGAGTACAGATTTGCCGGAGAATGATTATGTTTCGCAAACCATTACCCACCGTTTATACGATGCCAATGTGGCCACTAAAGTGGCGCAATTTATTTTATTGGGTGTAGGTGGCGCCAAACTAATGGATGAAATAGGGTTCAACCCGGATCTATACCATTTGAACGAAGCGCATGCCATCAGTGCTTCGTTTTATTTATACCAGAAGTTTAACAAGAATATCAGTGAAGTAAAAAAACGGCTGGTTTTTACCACGCATACCCCCGAAGAAGCGGGCAATGAAAAACATGATATCTATTTATGCCATAAGATGAGTTATTTCTGCGGGCTGAGCCTCGAAGAAACCAGGAAGCTCACCGGTATTTCCGATGATCAGTTCAACCATTCACTGGTTGCCCTGCGTTTTGCAAAACTGGCCAACGGCGTATCGCAACTGCATGGGCATGTATCACGCGCCATGTGGAGCAGGTATGAAGGCGTTTGTCCGATCATATCCATTACCAACGCGCAGAACTACCGTTACTGGGCCGACAAGCAACTGTATGATAAGATGGAAAAAGCCGATGACTTCTGGTGGGATGACCGCAAGAAACATCTTAAGAAAAGGGCTTTTGAAATTGTAGCCGACCAGACCGGCAAAATTTTCGATCCCAATATTTTTACCATTGTATGGGCCAGGCGCTTTGCGGGCTACAAACGCGCGGAACTAATAACCCGTGATATTGAACGGTTCAACCGTTTAACCAGCAATACCCGTTACCCGGTACAGATTATCTGGGGCGGAAAGCCCTACCCCATGGATTACCCGGCTATCAATGATTTTAACCACCTGGTACACCTGAGCAGGGGCTATAAAAATGTAGCCGTAGTAGTTGGTTATGAACTGGCGCTGTCTAAAAGAATGAAACAAGCGGCAGACTGCTGGTTAAATAACCCCAGGGTGCCCCGCGAGGCCTCGGGCACCAGCGGTATGACAGCAGCCATGAACGGTGCAGTTAACTTTTCTACGGATGATGGCTGGATACCCGAATTTGTAAACCATGGCAACAACGGCTTTGTAGTGCCAAAAGCGGATTATGCCAATATGCATGTGCAGCAACAGGACGAATACGATCTGAACAAACTGTACGAAATATTGGAAAATGAAATCTTACCGCTGTACTACGATAATTATGAAACATGGCGCCAGGTTGTTAAAAACGGGATGCGCGATGTTCGCATACAATTTGACAGCAACCGCATGGCCAATGAATATTATGAATTGCTGTATAAGTAGCTGTTAGCTATTAGTTGTTAGCTGTTGGCTGTTCGATTATATTCTTCCCTTCTGTAATATACAGGAGGGATTTTTTTTGGCCTGGGTCACGGAGAAATGGCACGGGCAGGGATAATGTGCCAGGGTGATGCATGTGGTGAATGTGGACATGCGGCGGCGCGGCAAATCATCCATGTAAATGGGGAAACAAAAACAATTGCTGACCCGCCAGCCGGTAGTTATTGGTGAAAACACCCACAACGGCGGGCGGAAGGAGAACTAATCAACCCATCAACTGATCAACCCATCAACTAATCAACCAATCAACCCATCAACTAATCAACTTTTTTTTATGCAATCCCCTTTTCTGCGGCATCAGGAAAGAAATCATGTATCTAAATTATACGGTATGAAAAAAAACATTGCATTTGTCTTCATTTTATTAATGACTGTATCTGAAGCAATGGCTGGCGACGAAAAAAGCGTTACCGCCCAGTTAATATCTGCCACTGTTTACCGTTCGGGCGCGGCATTAACCCATACCGCCACGGTAACTTTACAACAGGGCAATAACGACATTGTTGTGGAAGGACTGAGCAACGGCCTCGACATCAACAGCGTTCAAATTGGTTCCGAAGAAAAGCTCACGATTCTGTCGGTGGCTTTTTCTACCGATTACCTGAAGCCGGCTATGAAAACTGCCGGCATTAAAAGGCTGGAAGACTCGCTGGAAATACTCAATAAAGAAAGCGCCAGGCTGCAGGTGATGATAAAAACCGACAATGAACTGATGGAAGTACTAAAAGCCAACCGCGAAATCCGCGGCACCCAAACGGGCGTAAGCGTTGCGGAGCTAATGAAGATGCTGGAATACTACAAAGCAAAATCGTTGGAAACACAACATGAAATAGCCCTTTACCGCGAGAAAGAAAGCAAACTCAATGAGGCCATGCAAAAACTCCGGTTACAGATATCCGAAGAAGAACAAAAGAACAACAAGACCGTGGGCAAACTTTTATTGCAGCTGATGAGTCCGCTGGCCGGCAATACCCATCTTACCATTTCCTATATTACATCTAAAGCATCCTGGAGCCCATCATACGATATCCGGGTGGAAAACATCAGCAAACCATTCAGCCTGCTATATAAAGCAAAACTGGTTCAGACTACAGGCATTGACTGGAAACAGGTAAAACTTACACTGACAACGGCAACACCCAATCAAAACAGCAATGCCCCCGTTCTCAAAAGCTGGTTCCTTAACTATACCAATCCTGTAACAAGGATGGAAAACAACCTGTATATGAATTCAGTTCAATCGATGCTGCAGGGAAGAATTGGCGGGTTAGCCGTAAACAGTACAAACCTGAGCGACGTAGTGGTAGTTGGATATGGTAAAAAGAAAGGGGAAGCTTCAGACGATGATAACGATGTAAAAATTCGTGGTTCGGCAACAGTCACAATGCCATTGTATGTTTTAAATGGGAATATAATCAGCCAGCAACAATTTGAAAGAATAGATCCCAAAAACATTAAAAACATGGATGTAGTGAAAGACCAGGAAGCGACCAGTATTTATGGTGCGCGTGCTGCCGCGGGTGCAATTATTGTAACCCTCAAGGATGATCTGGGTGATTATATCACGGTAAATGACAATGAACTCAATGTTAGTTTCGATATTGATCTGCCGTATGATGTACCGGGAAACGGAAAAGAACAAAGCGTTTCACTCAAAGAATTTCCGGTGAACACACTCTATAAATATTATGCGGTGCCGAAGCTCGATAATGATGCTTACCTGTTGGGTGAAGTAGCTGGTTGGGAAAAATTAAACCTGTTGCCCGGCGAAGCAAATATCATTTTTGAAGGAACCTATATTGGCAAGTCATACATCGATCCCAATTCCACGCAGGATACACTGAACCTTACATTGGGCAAAGACAAGCGGCTGGTGATAAAAAAAGAAAAATTAAAAGATTTTAGCAGCGTTAAATTTTTAGGCAGCAATAAAAAACAGGTGTTTACCTATGAATTAACGGTTAAGAATAATAAAAAAGAAGCCGTTCAGATGTTGCTGAAAGACCAATACCCGCTGTCTGCCAATAAAGACATTGAAGTGGAATTGCTGGAAAGTGCAGATGCTGCCGATAACAAAGAACTGGGCGTACTCACCTGGAAATTACAACTGGAACCAGGCGCAGTTAAAAAATTGCGGGTTAGTTACAGTGTCAAATATCCCAAGGATAAATATGTAAATTTATAAATGAAAAGTGAATGATGTGATGTATGTGATACTGGAGCGATGCGGTCGGTACCGAAGGTCAAAACTGTGTCATGGATGTGAAAGGGTGAAATGAAAACAATTGCCGATCCCCTTGCCGGTAGTTGTTGGTCATAAGACCAACAACGGCGGAACGGGGATGATAATTTGTGTAATTGTATTTGAAATTTTGCCGCACTTATCGCAATGCCTCACAGCATGCTTGTTTTTATTTATTGATCCCGGTGCCGGGAGACATTGCGCGGACCGGAAACTTTTGCTAGTAGTTGTTGGTGAAAACACCAACAATGGCGGAAAAATATCTTACTGGAAAAATTTAGTTTTGTAAAATTTATAATTCCGTTTTGAGTAAGGCATCGGCAGCGGTGTCCGAATAGGTGTCTAATTGTTCTTCAGTAACCACGTTTTTGGGCGCATGGGAACCGTTAAGAATATCTACGGCATTTTCGTAGTATTTATGAAGGCTTTCATCCTGGGGCCTACAGATTAGTAGATCAAATGTATAATCGTTTCTTTTGGCGTACTCAGTTAATAAGTCTAAATACCCAAAATATGTTACAGACTTGTTTTGAATATCGTTCCCCTGTTTTAAGTCAAAACTTATTGGCTTAACCAAGTGGGTTGAATGGTTCTTCCAAGAAAATTCAAAATTAAGAGTCAGCCCTTTTTCAATAATGGGCCTGTTGCGACTAATTCTAATATCGGTATTAACCTGCCTTTTATTTAAATTATCTAAAAATCTCTTTTGTATATAGCTCTCATTATGCCTGTCCACATCTTTCTTGGTATCTATTTCTGGAAGTAATAATTTAGAAAATTCTTCAACTGCTTTTTGGGGTGTTTCAAATGAATTTACGGCCGTAAAAGTTTCGGAAAACTGTAATGATGTGGAATCGTCAATCCAAACAAATTTTGTTATATATTCCTTTAACGACTCTTTGGTAGTTATAACAAAAACTGATCTTTCATCAGTAAATAAAGTATTATTTTTCTTAGAGTAAGAAGCTAATTTATTAGATATGCTTTTTGATATTGAATTGTAAATTGAAGAATCAAAATTCGGATACACATTTTTAACCCGCTGTTGATTGCCGGTTACAAAAAATATAGTATTGTCGTCAGGAAATGAAAAAATAATTCCAATATTAAGGCTCTCCCCTAAGACTAACGAATGTTTATATTGCAACACGCTGTATAGTAAGTGCTTAGTCATTGTATTTTTGCTCTCATTAAATATACAAAATTAGCTGAATTTTGCTTCATTTGTGTCAAATAATTTGTTATTATTCCATGGTTTACGGGAGAGTATCTGGCCTGAATTAACTGATGAAAATATGGTGTTAATATATTCAAATTTAATAGTCGCAAATATTCCCCAAATTCATCAAAATATTCCGTTTTGTGTCTAGTAATACTATCTCTCAAAAAATTATAAAAAATATGTTGGTTATAAAATTTGCTGTTCCATTGCCAAGTCTTCAATTCATTTATTGTTTCGTTATTTATTTCAAAACCAAGTTCATGATCAATTAAATATGCTTCGTTACTTTTAATTAGAATATTAGGCTTCAGATTTTTCCTGTCAGGGTTTCTAATCAAATTGTCAAAAGCAAATACATTGTCTATATCAATCACCTGTTTTATATCGGCCGTTTTAAATGCCTCCGAATCGAATTGAACATAGCCATCTAATAGCTCGCTACCAAATTTCAGCCTTGTATCTCGCGCTTCTAATATTTCAAGAACCCCCTGATTTTTGATAGTATCAATAAAGTCATCGTCAAAATCAATTAAAGCTGCATTGGGTACTGGTAAATTAAATTCTTTTGCCAATACATTGCCTAATACTTCACTGGTAACAGAATCCTTAAAATCAATTAGGGAAGTTTCAAATAACTTAACGACATAGGGCCTTGGTGTATTGCCTGCATTTACAATTACAAGCCACGGCTTGGTACGGCCGCCTTTCTCAATTATTTTATTAAACGATATGGCCTTATAAACTGGTAACAAAGCAGTTACAGATTGTTTTTAGCGGCGGAAGATAGTGAAAATTAATTACCTTTACCATCCTGGCAAAAGAAGTTAAAAAACCAGCAATGCAGGCATCTGAACTGTTCCATAATATCATGGCGGCTTCAGTGAAAGAAAACCCTAAGCCTGTGGCAAAACCTAAAAAGAATAAGCCCAAAAAGAAATAAGTAAAATGAAGGTTGCAAAGACTGTCATTAATTTGATCATTGCATTTTTTATCATTTCTGGTATCTCTTTTAAAATATCCGATAAGTTTTCTAAAGGCACCATTCCGGTGGGTAGCCGAAGCGGCGCAGCGGGTTTTCAACAATCAGTCGTTTCGTGGTATTCCCTTTTCTTTTTTGCTTTCGTTTTTATTATTTTTAGACTAATGATGAATATGGGTGAAAAAGAAACGCGTGATAAAAAATAAGCAGTGCTTTTGGGTTTTGGTCTAACACGTATATAGTCTCCTCATAAGACCAACAACGGGTGGGAATGATATTACGTGCAATTGTATTTGAAATTTGCAGCGCTTACCGCAATACCTCACGGCATGCTTGTTTTTATTTATTGATCGGGGTGCGGGAGACATTGCGCTGTCCGGAAACTTTTGCCGGTAGTTGTTGGTGAAAACACCAACAACGGCGGCGGGGTAGTACGGTTGTTGTTGGTCATAAGACCAACAACGGCGGAAACGGGGAACGTAGCAGGAGAACTGATCAACTAATCAACCAATCAACTAATCAACGAATCAACCAACACTGCGCTTTGGCCGCAGCAGGTGTTTTAAACGGCTGAACGTTTCGGGTTTTATATTCAGGTAAGAGGCCAGGTATTTTTGCGGAACACGTTGCAGCATATCGGGGTGGTTTTGCATATAATCGAGAAAGCGTTCGCGGGTAGTGGTATTGAGTTGCTTAAAATCCCGCTGATCTTTTTTGATAAACATTTCGGTAATGATCATCCTGCCGAGCTTTTCCGTTTTTGGAAATTTCTCATAGATCATCTGGATATTGGCATAACTCATAGACAGGAAGGTTACCGGTTCAATGGCTTCAATGATACAATCGGAAGGTTTTTGCAGGTTAAAAGATATTTCTGAATGGATCATATGGCCTTCGGTTGAAAGCTGGATCGTGATTTCTTTTTTATTAACCAGCAGGTATTTCCGGGCCAGGCCTTTCATGATAATATTAAAATAACCGTCAATTTCACCCGGTTTAAGCACTTTTGTTTTTTTGCCATATTTTCTTATTTCAAAGTATGGCGCAATCATAGCAAATTCTTCGGTACTCATATCTATAAAACGCCTGAAATAGCCATGCACCGTGTCCAGATAGTGTTTATATAAAATCTGCTCGTTCATTATTCAATAACTGATTTTTTCTATTAACCCCTTAATAAATGTTTATACCTGCTAAATGTTTCGGGCTTCATGTTCAGATAGGAAGCAAGGTATTTCTGCTGCACACGCTGTACCAGTTCACTGTTTTCGTTCATAAACCGTATGAACCGTTCACGGGGCTGGTGCCGCAGCCTGTCGTGTTCCCAGATTTCTTTCTGCAGCAGCCAGTCTAAAGTAATAAGTCTGCCCAGCCTGTTCATATGATGCCCCCAGCCGTACATCATCTGCAGATTTTCATAACTCAATGCAAATAACGTGCAGGGCTCCAGTGTTTCCACCACATAATCTGAAGGCTTCTGGGAAAGAAAGGATACCGAAGAACAAACCAGGTCTTTCTCTTTTGCAATCTGTGTAATAATTTCTTCTTTATTTTTATAAAAAAATTTTCTGACAAGTCCTTTGCTGATGATGTAGACATTTTTTTCGACCTGGCCTTTTTGGGTCAGGATCTGTTTTTTTTCGCAATGTATGGTTTCCAGGTGCTGGGCCATCTGCTCAAACTCCTGAGGTGTTACGTCGGCAAACTGCCTGATATACTCATACAAGTTTTGCATTGCTATATGATTTCTCAGAAAGTGTTTATCCAAAGTAATTAAAGTTAGAAAAAATTACTACAGCAGCAGCAGAAAGCTCATTAAAATAAAACGAACCGGTAAACGGGTCCGTTACCGGGTAATTTCCCTCATTCACCCACTTGTAAACCGGCGTATTTGCATCCATTACCATCAATCTGTAGCGGGTTCTTGGAAAATCCATCAAATTATGTAGGTTTGCCACTCACTTTAAACAAACACTTAACCATGGCGCAAAAGATCAAAGTAGCCAACCCGGTGGTTGAACTGGACGGCGATGAAATGACAAGAATTATATGGAAATTTATCAAGGACAAACTGATACTTCCTTACCTCGAAATTGATATTAAATATTACGACCTGGGAATGGAATACCGTGACCAGACCGATGATAAGGTAACTGTTGACGCAGCCAATGCTATCAAACAATATGGAGTGGGTATTAAATGCGCCACCATTACACCCGATGAAGCCAGGGTGAAAGAATTCAGCCTGAAACAAATGTGGAAAAGCCCCAATGGCACCATCCGGAATATACTGGATGGCACCGTTTTCCGCGAACCCATCGTTATAAAAAATATACCGCGCCTGGTAACCAACTGGACAGCCCCCATCATTGTTGGCCGTCATGCTTTTGGCGACCAGTATCGCGCAACCGATACCGTTATCAAAGGAAAAGGCAAGCTTACCATGACCTTTACCCCCGAAGGCGGAGGCGAACCGCAAACCTTTGAAGTATTTAATTTTAAAGGCGATGGTGTGGCCATGTCTATGTACAATACGGATGAAAGCATTATGGGTTTTGCACGCAGCTGTTTCAATATGGCACTCAGCAAAAAATGGCCGCTCTACCTCTCTACAAAAAATACGATCCTTAAAAAATACGATGGCCGTTTCAAGGATATCTTCCAGGATATTTTTGATAAGGAATTCAAAACTGCTTTTGATGCTGCCGGCATTGTATACGAACACCGCCTTATTGATGATATGGTGGCCAGCGCATTAAAATGGAATGGCAATTTTGTATGGGCCTGCAAAAACTATGACGGAGATGTACAAAGCGATACCGTGGCACAGGGCTTTGGCAGTCTTGGATTAATGACATCTGTATTGGTTACGCCCGATGGAAAAACCATGGAAGCCGAAGCAGCGCATGGCACCGTTACCCGTCATTACCGCGATCACCAGGCTGGTAAGCCAACCTCTACCAACCCCATTGCTTCCATATTTGCGTGGACCCGGGGATTGGCATTTCGCGGTAAGCTGGATGGCAATCAGAAACTGATCGACTTCGCCAATGCGCTGGAAGCGGTTTGTATTGAAACGGTAGAAGAAGGCAAGATGACTAAAGACCTGGCCGTTTGCGTTCATGGCAATAAAGTAAAACATGGCGACCATTTTCTGTATACCGAAGAGTTCCTGGAAGCAATTGACCAGAACCTCCAGAAAAAACTGAAATAATGCGGCACTAATTGTACTGCCACATAAAAAGAAAAGCGTTTCATTTTTTGATGAAACGCTTTTTTAATGTCAAACACATCCGGCCATACACCGGTTCCGTGATTTCATAAAGGCAAAAAAGCTGGCGGTTTTATATTCCGGTTGATCATTATTTTTTTGTCTTGCCGGCATTACCATCCCTGGCCGCTTTTAATCGGCCTGCTTCTTTAAGCTGCTGGCTGATGATCCACTCTATCTGTCCGTTTACACTGCGGAAATCATCTGCCGCCCATTTTTCCAGCAGCTTGTACACATCTTCATCAATTCTTAATACAAAACTCTTTTTATCTGCCATGCACACCGGCTTTAATAGATGAAAGTCTTTTTACTGGTACAATGTTCCGGTATTCAATACCGGGGTGGCAGCTTTTTCACCGCACAAAACTACCATGAGATTGCTTACCATGGCCGCCTTACGTTCTTCATCGAGGCTTACTATATTTTTTTTGCTGAGCATTTCCAGCGCCAGTTCCACCATGCCCACTGCACCTTCCACAATTTTAAAACGGGCCGCAACAATGGCGGTAGCCTGCTGCCGCTGCAACATGGCGCCCGCAATTTCCGGGGCATAGGCCAGGTGACTGATGCGCGCTTCTTTTATAAGTATACCGGCAGGCGCCAGTCTTTCTGTAAGTTCCAGTTCCAGCATTTCATTTACTTTTTCGCCTCCATCCCTTAACGTTATCTCCGCGCGTTCGTCTTCCATCTGGTCGTACGGGCAACTGGTAGCCAGGTGACGTACGGCCGCTTCACTCTGTATACCCACATACTGTTGAAAATCGGCTACTTCAAAAGAAGCCTTGTATGTATCTTTTACCTGCCATACAATTACAGCCGCAATCTCAATGGGATTACCCATCTTGTCATTTACTTTCAGTTGCTGCCCGTTCAGGTTTTGAGACCGCAGCGTAATACGGTAACTGGAGTAAAACGGGTTTACCCATAACAGTCCGTTGTCTTTTACCGTGCCCACATATTTACCAAAAAAAGTACACACCCTTGCGTGGTTGGGGTTCACCACCATTACACCTTTGAATAAAAATACCGATAACAAAATCAGTAAACCTCCCAGCAGTACAGCACCCGGACCAGATGAATTACTGCCGCCCGCGCTGGCTACAAAAGTATATACTGCGCCTGCGAAACACCCGATTGCCAGGATCAATGCCAGGAAGCCCGACATTGGTTTTAATTCTTTTTCCATATTGAGTTAATTTAAAATGATATTAATTTGATATCAAAAATAATAAACTGTTTGTGAAATGCAAAATATATTTGGAGGACAAAAGAGTATTCAGATTTTAGTATTGAGTATTTAGACGAGGCGCGTTGGTAATTAGACCTGACTGAAGAAGGGCATACGTTCCTTAAGCCGCAGTGTCCTCCATGGGCTTGATGATAATGCAGGTCCCGAAGGGAGAGATACTACGGGGATGATCCGGGCGAGGGGATCTCAGCGAGTTATATGCGCAGCACATCAGACATCATCACACAAGACATCAGATATCCTGCATCCTGCATCCTGCTTCAGACATCTCTTCGTGGCAATAGAACCTGACTGAAGAAGTGCATACGTTTCTTAAGCCGCAGTGTCCTCCATGGGCTTGATGATAATGCAGGTCCCGAAGGGAGAGACACTACGGGGATGATCTGGGCGAAGGGATCTCAGCGAGCTATACGCGCAGCACATCAGACATCATCACATCAGACATCAGATATCTCTTTGTGGCAATAGAACCTGACCAAAGAAGAGCATACATTCCTTAAGCCGCAGTGTCCTCCATGGGCTTGATGATAATGCAGGTCCCGAAGGGAGAGACACTACGGGGATGATCCGGGCGAGGGGATCTCAGCGAGTTATATGCGCAGCACATCAGACATCAGACATCCTACATCCTACATCAGCAGTTTGCGTTATGCGCTTAGTACAAAATATTGCTGCCGGTTTCAATTTTAGCGATGTGCGCTTTCAGCACTTTGTTCATGCCCTGTTTATAGGCGATGCTGGTTTCGGCAACAAGATCATCAATGGCTTCTTCTTTTACCAGGTTGATGGTGCAGCCGCCAAAACCGCCACCCATCATTCTTGCACCCAGCACAGCAGGATTTCCCTGCACATGGGCTACTAAAAAATCAAGTTCAGGACAGCTAACTTCATATAGCTTGCTCAAACCGTAGTGTGTTTCAAACATCCTGGCGCCAAAAGCGGCTATATTGCCTTGTTCAAGGTCGTGACAGGCGGCCAGCAGCCGGTTGTTTTCTTCCACCACGTATTTGCAACGCTGGTAGATTAGAATATCATCGTGTAAAATATATTTGTCAAGCATTTCCGGTGTGGCATCGCGCAGGCTTTTTACCGAAGGCAGATGCCGCTGTATCCAGGCAACGCCGGTCTCACATTGCTTGCGCCGTACATTGTATTCGGAAGAGCCCAGCGAGTGTTTTACATTGGTATCGAGTAACAATATTTTTATACCGTCCATATTAAACGGCACATATTCAAATTCCAGCGAGCGGCAGTCGAGCCTTATCACATGATTGTGCTTACCGAACATACTGGCAAACTGATCCATAATGCCACATTGTACGCCCACAAAATCATTCTCTGCTTTCTGTGATAGTTTAACGAGGGTGAATTTATCAAAACCGCATGCATACAATTCGTTGATGGCAAGCGCTACCGCACATTCCACGGCAGCAGAAGAAGAAAGCCCGGCGCCGATGGGGATATCGCCGGTGAGCGCCGCATCAAAACCATTGATGGTAATACCCGCCAGCGCAAACTGTTCTATTACACCCAGGATATAATTTGGCCACGACATTCCGGCTGATTTTTCCAGCTTTTCTGTGGTGGTCTCATAATTTTCTTTCAGGTCAACCGAGTGCAGGTGTATCTCATTGTCATTGCGTGGAGTGATGGCAATATAGGCAGCCTTATCAATAGCAGCCGGCAATACAAAACCGTTGTTATAGTCGGTATGTTCGCCAATCAGGTTTATTCTGCCCGGAGAGCGTGCAACAATAGAATTTTCTTTTATAAATGAGGAAAGGCCTGCGGGCGCCTTATAATGCTGTTCTGTGGTGTTATTGCGGGTTTGTATACCTTCTTTATTCATCATTGCAAAATCATCTTTATCAATGCAATGCATAGTTATAAATAAATTTTCATTCCGGGAAGAACAGGCTGATTAAAATAAAATATTTATTCGATTTACCGGGCAGACGGGGTTTTCGTTTTCAGCAATCGGGTGTGGTTTTGAAACAAATTGAATACATTTTGAATCAGCGCGGTTCCAGCAACAGGAAGGCGTAAGGCGCTACCTGCAGGTATTCGTGGTCTGGCCCTACGGTAAGCAGTTCATCGGTCCAGTAATTGTACAGACTGGCTGGCGGATTGCCGTACTCCTTAAACAAGTACCAGGTAAGGAAAGCGGTCTGATTGCTGAAATTAAATATGCAAAACAGGCGTTTGTCGTCATAGCTGCGCAGGTAACCGGCAATATGGATATTGTGCGGGGATAACCAGTCCAGGTTTTTGTAATCGCCTACCACCGGCAATTGCCTCCTGATGCTGATAAGGCGTTGTGTTGCAGAAAACACTTTTTCTTCGATACTGCCCCTGATGTCGATCTTTTTATTTTTATTCCAGTCTATTACCGGCCGGTGCATCCAGCGGTTGTCGTAGTGTTTGCCGGGATCCTTTAAATACGAATAGTCGTTGGTGTATCCCAGTTCATCTCCATAAAAAATCATGGGTATACCGCCAATAAAAAAACCATGCGCCTGCATCAGTATTATTTTGCTGATGGCGGCAGTTGTCTGTTCCCCATTGTTTTGCTGTATGGCTTTTTCCAATCCGCAAAGTGATGCAAGCGAGCCGCTGATCCGCGCATCCTGTGTTTTGGGGTTCACAGAAAACAGTGCGCCGGCGGCGGCAGAGGCCGGATAATTGCCCGAATAATAATCTTTCAGAAAACGGCGGTGTTCCCAGGCGTTAAACCCAGCATTCTCTATCATGTAGTCGTCGTACCCGAGACCAATATCATCATGACAGCGGGTATAATTTATCCAGGAAGTTCCGTAGGGCTTTTGCAATAATTCGTGCTGGGCTGCCAGCATTACTCTTGTATCGCCGGTGGCCAGCGCATCCCATTGCAGCGCCATCTGTGTGGCGTTGTAAGCAAAATCACATTCACGGGCGGTGTATAACCCGTTGCCAAAATATTTCATTATTTCTGCGGGCGCCACAATGGCTTCGCCCAGCAGCGCCATACCGGGCGCCGCCACCTGAACGCATTGTTTTATTAACCTGAGTATGGTGTGTGCTTTTGGCAGGTTCTGGCAGGTAGTACCTGCCTCTTTCCATATAAATGCCGGTGCATCAATCCGTAATATGTCTACGCCCAGGTTGGCATAAAAGAAAATAGTATCCAGCATGGCCACCAATACGTAAGGGTTGGTGTAGTTAAGATCCCACTGGTACTGGTGAAAAACCGTCATTACCCACTTTTGGCAGTCGGCCACCCAGGTAAAATTGCCGGGTGCGCTTTCCGGAAATATATCGGGCATGGACGTGTCAAATTTGTCGGGCAGGTGGCGATCGGCATACATGTAGAAGAAATCCTGGTATTGCCTGTCGCCTTCTTTTGCTTTTTGCGCCCATGCATGACGGTGAGAAGTATGATTGAGCACAATATCAATCATCAGGTACATATCATCTTCGCGCATTTTTTGTTGCAACTGCTGCAGTTGTTGCAGCGTACCAAACCGTTTGTCTACCTCCCGGAAATTGGAAACAGCATACCCTCCATCGCTCTCTCCTTCCGGACTTTGGAATATGGGCATGAGGTGAAGTAAATTTACGCCCAGCCGTTTAAAATAATCCAGTTTGCCGGCCAGGTTTTGCAGGTTGCCGCAAAAACGGTCTGCATATAAGCTCATGCCTGTAATTGTATTGCTGAGAAACCAGTGCCCGGCGGCTTCTTTTTCTTCGTCGCGCCGGCGAAGTACAACAGGCCTGTTTATATAAGCCGTACTGATGGTATGCAGGAGCTGCGCAAATGCCTGCCTGGCGCCTGGGTGGTTTTCATAAAGTTCCTGGTACAATGCGTGAATGGCGGTAGCGTTTGCAATGAACCGCGTATGAAACAGCATATCTTTTTGCCCGATATCAATTCCTTTTTGCTGAAGTTCTGTATTGATCTGCTGGTGCAGGCTGTAATTGTACACAATGAAACAATTTTCCTTAATTAAAAATCTGGTTATTCAAATGTTTGAATGCTTCCATGGCGCCCATGTATTCGCAGGTTCTGGCTCCGGCCTTATTGGCATTGGCTACTACCTGCTGCCACTGGGGTGCCGATAAATGATTGATGGCAGTAAGGCTTTTATCGCTCAACTGGTACAGTACCGCCCCCACAAATGCATCGCCGGCACCCGTGGTGTCTACCGGTTTTACAGCAATGCTGGGCACTATTGAGGTGCTATTGTTAAAACCCAGCAGGGTGCCGTCTTTGCCGAGCGTAATGGTAAATACGGCTTTTGTTTTGGCCAGCAATGCATCGGCGGCATCGGCCAGTGTAAGGCAACCGGTGATTAGCATGGCTTCTTCATCGCTCAGTTTAAAAAAATGGCAACAGGTTAAAAAATTCCACGACTGATCAATAAACGACTGCTGATCATTTCCGAAAAGCAGGTGCCGGTAGTTGGGGTCGAAGCTGATAAAAATATTTTTCTGCAGGGCTTTCTGTAACAATCCCTGGTAGGCAATCTGAAGCGGACCGGGTAAAAAAGCGGTAGCCGATCCAAAATGAATGATGGATACATCATCCAGGTCGATGGCATCAATTTCCTGCCGGCTCAACTGACCGTCTGCGCCGCGGTTAAAAACAAAATCGCGTTCACCATCTTCCATGAGCGACACAAATGCAAATGTGGTGAAATGGTCATTGTCTTTCAGCATCCATTTGGTGGACACCCCAAAATTTTCCATTACTTCAATCAGGTGTTTTCCAAACGGATCATTGCCCACTTTGGCAGCCAGTTCCACATTGCCACCCAGTGCAGCAATGGCGGCTGCTACATTGGTAGGCGCACCACCGGGTTTTTTTAAAAAATGCTGACCTGCAGAAAGCGGACTTCCCTTATCAGTACATATCATATCTATGAGTGCTTCGCCGATGCAAATGATTTTCATGATTTACTTTTTTAAGCTTTGAGCTGTCAGTGTCCGGTTCTTAACAAATTTCATCGATTGCTTTTTACTTTTGTCACTTTTCCATTCAATTACCAACGTGACGCCTAACAGCTTATAGCTTACAGCTAACAGCTGTCCCCGTTAATGTCCTCCTGGCGGCATCGCTGTATCATCATCTGGTGCTATGGTTGGTTTTATGCGCATGGTAGCAAGAGAAGCCAGCAATAGCAATACGCCTGCAAATACCATCACATTACCGGGGTTACTGCCCAGGAAATGTTTGTATATAAATCCAAATGAAATGGTTTGTAAAATCATTGGAACCACGATCATCATGTTTACAATACCCATATAGACACCATACCGTTCTTTTGGAATACAATTTACCACCATAATGTATGGTACACCCATCATACTTGCCCACGCTATACCAAACCCAATCATGGGCGCAAACAAATAAAATTTATTGTGAATGGCGGGTATGATAAACAGTGAAATGGCTGCCATGGCCAGGCAGGCAATGTGCACATATTTGGCAGTATATTTTTTTGCGAGCCATACCAGTGAAAATGCAGACAAAAATGTAACCACATTGTATGAACCGTTTACGAGTCCTGTCCATCCCACTGCCTCTTCATACAATTTCGGGTTATCGGCAGCAGTAGTGTTCCAAACTGATTTTGCGATGCTGTGCGAAATGAATTGCCAGTAACAAAACATGGCATACCACTGAAAGAAGTATACCAGTGCAAGCTGCCATAACATTTTTGGCATATCGCCAATGGCCGAAATGATTTCTTTGAAAGGTTGAAATATACCTTTCGGATGCGATTGCAACATTTTTAGTTCTTCGGTCGTGGGTGGTATCTCCGGTGTTTTGGAAACAGACCATATTACGGAAGCGATGGAACAGAAAGCGCCTACAAAAAAAGAACCGTATACCCAGTAAGGGATACCCGATTGACCATCGGAAGCCTTTGCTTCGCCATGAATATGTTTCTGGAAATAAAACAACGATATATTGGCAAGGGTGATACCGAGTCCCGTAAAAAAGCTTTGTGTCAGAAAACCGAGCGGCCTTTGTTTATTGGGTAATTTATCGGCAATAAATGCGCGGTAAGGTTCCATGGCGGTGTTGTTGGCGGCATCCAGTATCCAGAGTAATCCAACCGCCATCCACAACGCGCTGCTGAATGGAAAAGCGAACAGGCAGAGGCTGCAGAAAATTGCGCCGATAAGAAAATAGGGTTTGCGCCGGCCCCAGCGCGGATGCCAGGTCTTATCGCTCAATGCACCGATCAATGGTTGGATCAATAAACCGGTCATAGGACCTGCAAGGTTTAACAGCGGCAGATCTTCGGGTTTGGCATGCAGGAAAGTATACAACGGATTGATGGCTGTTTGCTGTAAACCGAAACTGTATTGAATTCCGAAAAATCCAACATTCATGTTTACGATTTGCCAGAAAGACATCACCGGCTTGTTCAGCAACATAAGCAATCAGTTTAATCGTCGGGCGTGAGGGGTCAGGCGTGAGTGCTTTGCAACAACGCTCATCGCTTTACAATTACTTCAATAAATATAAGTTGAAATTGGCAACTACCTGAAAATATGTAACATCCTCCCACTTATCTTACATTGGCTAGTTGGAGAGTGGTTAGTGGCTAGTGGGCGTTTGCCGGGAATAGGTAAAAAGTAAAAATGCAAAAGTAAAAAATAGTGGCACCGATCTGATGTCGCCGCCGACTTCGTCAATAAGTAGAAGTCAAAAGACCTAGACGATTGAAATCAGATTAAATTAACCAACAACAAGTCACCCTTATTCAGGCAAGTACATTACAACACACAACACTTAACACATAACACCCAACACACCCAACCCCCTATTTTGTATCTTGCATCTTTAAATAAAAAATCATGATCAGCAGTATACTATCGGCCCTTCAAATAAATGCAGTCAATGATGGCGCCTCCACCGGCACCAAATGGATAAAAAGCAAGGGCGAAACCATCGAATCATATTCACCGGTTGACGGAAAACTGATAGCAAAAGTGACCGCCACGGATAAAACTACCTATGACGCCATGGTGGCAACATCGCAGGAGGCCTTTGCGCTCTGGCGGGAGTGGCCGGCACCCCGTCGCGGCGAAATTGTACGTCAGATAGGTGACGAACTGCGCCGTCAAAAAGAAAACCTGGGCAAGCTGGTATCGTATGAGATGGGAAAAAGTTTACAGGAAGGTTATGGCGAAGTGCAGGAGATGATAGATATCTGCGATTTTGCGGTTGGGCTTTCCCGTCAGTTACACGGACTGACCATGCACAGTGAGCGCCCGGGACACCGCATGTATGAACAGTACCATCCGCTCGGAATAACAGCTGTAATCTCGGCATTTAATTTTCCCGTTGCAGTATGGAGCTGGAACAGTATGCTGGCCTGGGTTTGTGGCAATACCTGCATCTGGAAACCCAGCGAAAAAACACCGCTCTGCGGAATTGCCTGCCAGCAGATAACTGCCAAAGTATTCGCAGCCAACCAGGTTCCGGAAGGTGTTAGCTGCCTGCTGATTGGCAACCGCGATGCCGGCGAATGGCTGAGCCACGATACACGCATTCCTTTGGTATCCGCCACCGGTTCTACCCGCATGGGCAAAGCCGTAGGCGCGGCAGTAGGTGCAAGACTGGGCAGAAGCCTGCTGGAACTGGGGGGCAACAATGCTATTATCATTTCCAAAGATGCCGATCTGGACATGTCACTCATAGGTTGTGTTTTTGGCGCAGTAGGCACCGCCGGACAACGCTGCACCACCACCCGCCGGCTTATTATACACGAATCTGTATACGAAACATTCAAAGCAAAATTGGTAAAAGCCTACCAGCAGTTAAGCATTGGCGACCCCCTGCAGGAACAGAACCATGTAGGTCCGCTGATAGACAAAGACGCGGTAGCCATGTACCAGTCTGCCATTGAAAAATGCAAATCCGAAGGAGGTCAGTTTGTAGTTGAAGGTAAAGTGCTGGAAGGAAAAGGTTATGAGAGTGGCTGCTATGTGCAACCATGTATAGCAGAGGCAAAAAACAATTATAGCATTGTTCAGCATGAAACTTTTGCACCTATCCTCTACCTCATGAAATATAGTACCATTGAAGAAGCAATCGGTTTGCAAAATGGTGTGCCTCAGGGGCTTTCATCATCTATCATGACGCTCAATCTGCGCGAAGCCGAGCTGTTCCTCTCCCAGCATGGCAGCGATTGCGGCATCGCCAATGTAAATATCGGCACCAGCGGAGCGGAAATAGGTGGCGCATTTGGCGGCGAAAAGGAAACCGGCGGCGGCCGCGAAAGTGGCAGCGATGCCTGGAAAGTGTACATGCGCCGTCAAACCAATACCATCAATTATTCTAACAAACTGCCACTGGCACAGGGTATTAAGTTTGATATCTGAGGCGGGGCGATGCGATTGCCGGCAAAAAACAAAATAAATAGCCCCGGAATACGTTGATAAGGTATCATTAAAGCGCTATAAATAAATATCCTATGGCAAAAAACTGCTTTTTGCTTGCATTACTTTTTACCATTTCTGCCACTGCAACTTTTGCACAGGTAAAACTTGGAATTCTGGGCGGCCTTCAATCGGCCAATATCACAGAGAAAAATGATATACCCGGCTGGGATTCTACCACAAAGCCTTACTATTCTCCCAAAAGCGGTATCCATGCCGGTATTACGATAGAAATACCCCTGGGGAAACATTTCTTTTTTCAGCCATCGGTTTTATACACAGAAAAAGGAAGAAACTTTTCAAAAGTATTGCAGACCAGCAATGCAGATAGTTTTTATTCTTATAATAATGTAACCACGCTTACCACCAAATATTTTGATATACCGCTGAATTTTGCACTGAAGCTGCCGCTTTCGCGCAATAAAAGCAGCAACTTCCTCATCAGCGCTGGGCCTTATTTGTCGCTTTTTTACAAAGGCTCCAAAGTAATCAACCAGCACGATGAATTTATTGTTGACACCGTTGTAAAGTCTACAATTTCAGTAACCGCTACAAAAGACCTGGAAGTAGGTAAAAAAGACGATAGTTACCGCACTTTCGGCTATGGCTTCAATGCAAGGGCCGGATTTGAAATCGGCAATATCACCCTTACCGGTTTTATAAGCCAGGGACTCGACAACCTGTATTATTCGCCCGACAAAGGCACTTATAAACACCGCGTGTACGGCGCTTCGCTGGGCATATGGCTGGCGCAGGCTAAAGAACCCACACCGGCCATAAAAGATAAAGACAAAGACGGTGTTCCGGATAATAAAGATGAATGCCCCACTATGCCCGGTACCGCCATTACCAATGGTTGTCCCGATAAAGACGGCGACGGCATTGCCGATAATAAAGACAAATGTGCAGATGTGGCCGGATTGGTAAAATACAACGGCTGTCCCATACCGGATACAGACAATGATGGCATAAACGACGAACAGGACAAATGCCCAACCGTAGCAGGTCTGGCCAAATACAATGGCTGCCCCGTTCCGGATACCGATGCGGATGGAATAAACGACGAAGCCGATAAATGCCCTTCCGTTGCCGGTCTTGCCAAATTCAATGGATGCCCGGTTCCGGATACCGATAAAGATGGCGTAAACGATGAAACAGACAAATGCCCGGATGTGGCAGGCAGCGCAGACAACAATGGTTGCCCCGCGATCAGGGAAGAAATTAAAAAACAAGTAAATTTTGCTGCTGAAAATATTTTCTTTTCTGTTAACAGCGCCGAACTGCTCAGCAAATCATTTAAACCACTACTCACGGTAGCCACCCTGCTGAACGAGCATCCCGACTTGTTACTATCGGTAGATGGTTATACAGACAATACGGGTTCAGATGCCGCCAACCAGTCCGTATCTTCCCGCAGGGCGCAGGCAGTCAAGGACTTCCTGGTGAAAAACGGCGTCAGTGCAGACCGCATTGCCGCCACCGGCCATGGCCCATCAAACCCGGTTGCAGATAATAAAACACCTGAGGGCCGCACCAAAAACAGGCGTGTTGAACTAAAATTAAAACAGTAACAGGCTGGGAATGAATTAAAACCAGCAAAAACAAGCGCGTCGCCAATCCCGGCTATTCGTCAATTAACAAGCTTTTTCCGCAGTTTTGCCCCCAGCGCACCTGCGGAAAATATTCTGGCACGATAATTAAAGAATTCTTAATTCCGTGATCATTAACAACCAGTTTTGACCGTTTGTGTGTTTTATAGGTTGCTGATGCATTTTCTTTTTATACATTTACCGGCTATAAAATTTTGTTCACCCTTTTTTAATAAATTTTGATGAAAGTAATGATGAAACTATGCCTGGCGGGCTTTTTATTATTATCCACCCTGCATTCGTTTGCACAGGGTACCAGCTATAAAAGTATTCCCAAGGGCTGGCACCTGATGGATAAAGAAAAAGATGGTTACTACGGCATCAGCCTCGACAAAGCCTATGAATTTGTTCGGGCCAAAAAATTAAAAAGCAAGACGGTGATAGTGGCTATCATAGATTCCGGCGTAGACACACTGCATGAAGATCTGAAAGGTATTTTATGGAATAACCCGAAAGAAATTCCAGGCAACGGCATCGATGATGATCACAATGGTTACATTGATGATGTGTACGGATGGAACTTTATTGGTGGCAAAGACGGCAGGAATGTAAAAGAGGATTCGTATGAAGGCGCAAGGGTTTATTATCGTTTCAAAAAAATATACAGCGGACAAAAGATTGATACCGCTACATTGAACGATGATGAAAAAGAACAGTATAAAATGTGGCAGAAAGCACGGGTAAATATTGAAGGCGATGACGACGGTGAACAGGTAGACATTGTTTTTTTAAGAAGGGCGCTGGATGCTACACTGAAAAGTGATAGCGTGATGCAGGTGATACTGGGTAAAAAAGAATATACCGGCACAGAATTGCAGGCTTATATTCCGAAAACACAGGAAGAATCAAAAGCCAGGAGCAGTTTCCTTTATTTGTACAAGGCCACCAAAAGTGAACTGGAAACCAGCAATAAAGAACTGGCGGAAGGCTTTACCGAATACGTGACCAGCCAGGAACGTAAAAAAGAAGCGGCAGATAAAGAGCCCGTTGCTTACCGCGCAGAAATTGTAAAAGACAACGAAGAAGATATCAATGATAAATATTACGGCAACAATGATGTAATGGCCAATACGCCGTTTCATGGCACATTTTGCTCGGGCATCATTGGCGCTAACCGCAACAACAACATTGGCGTAAAGGGCATTGCAGACAACGTAAAAATTATGATGATACGTGCCGTACCCGATGGCGACGAGCACGATAAAGACATTGCGCTGGCCATCCGCTATGCTGCTGACAACGGCGCCAGCATTGTAAACATGAGCTTTGGAAAAAGTTTTTCTCCTGAAAAGAAATGGGTAGATGATGCCGTGAAATATGCGGAAAGCAAAGGCGTACTGCTGGTACAGGCCGCAGGCAATAGCGCCGCCAATGTAGATACTGCCGATAATTTTCCTAACCCAAGATTGAGGGCAGAAAAAACAACCGCTACCAATTATATAACGGTAGGTGCCAGCGGAGACCCCGCGGACCCGCAGGAAGGCGGCCTGGTCGCTTCTTTTTCAAACTATGGAAAGAAGAATGTAGATGTATTTTCACCCGGTGTAAAAATCTATTCTACCAACCCCGGTGGTAATACGTACGGCAATTCACAGGGAACCAGTTTCTCCTCTCCTATTGTTGCAGGCACTGCTGCATTCTTATTATCTTATTTTCCTGATCTTACTGCACAACAGTTAAAATATTGTATCGAGAAATCTGCAAAATCGCCGGGTGTAAAAGTAAAAAAGCCAGGCACAGATGAAATGGTAGATTTCAGCGAGTTGTGCAAAACCGGTGGTTTACTTAATGCATTTGAAGCGGCTAAAGTAGCAGCAACCATCAGTGCGCCCGCTGCCAGTCCTGCAAAAAAATTACCCAGGTCCACCTTAAAAAAATACAAGAAAGCATAAGCCTGTATGAATAAAAATGAAACAGTCCCGGTTTATAGCCGGGACTGTTTCGTTTTCAGCCTGTTTATTTGCAATCATATTCTACCGTAACCATTCCTCCTGTATAACTTTTTAGCAGGTGCTGGTGAGATTAAATTGCAGTGGAAGACCACTGCTTTTATAAGCACTGGCGGTAAATACATTGTTAACACTGTAATCCATGTCAATAAGCATCCATACTTTGTTGGTACGGTGCGGATATATTTTATCATCACTTGCAATCATAGAAGATCTGCGTAGACCCAAAATAAAAGATATAACCAAATGTTAGCGCAAATGCTGGGGTAGCAGGTGTAAAAGTCAATGGCAGACCGGAACTATTGTAGGAGTTGGCTGCAACCGGGTTGTTTACGCTGTAATCCCTGTCTACAAACATCCATACTTTATTGGTACGGTGCGGGTTCAGTTTGGTATCATAGGTTTTGCCATTGATCAGGTTTCCGTTGGCATCGTAACTGTAATTGATCACGTTTACCATTGGGCCGGGCAATACAAATACTTCTGAATCCTGCACGATCCTGTCGAGGTGGTCGTAACTCAGGTATTTATACCGCAATCCAAAGTAACCGGACAGTGTGGCATAAGTTCCAAATACATATTGGGTATCTATCACAATACGGTTATGGCTGTATCCGTATTTGTGTACAAATTCAAACAAACCGTTTGTGTAAAGGCCGCTGTACTCGGTGAGTCTGCATTGATCGTCGTACTTAAATACAAGGTTAGGGTTGCCGGTAGAAACCTGCGGACTGTTTACACTGATAGGATCATTGCTGGCGTTGTAACTGAAGTTACGGGTAACGATGGTGGATTCATCCGTAGACTGGTTAATGGTTTGTCTTACCCGGCAACCATCATAGGTATTGTCTGCATCAAACGGGTCGGTATGACCGTGTGGCTTAATACAGGAAGCAAATTGCAGAACACCAATACAGGCAATGCAAACGTTCAAAAGCATAGTGTGCTTTTTCATAAAAAAAGTTTTTAAATAAAAAAATATGAGTCTAACGCTACGCCTTCAGGACCTTTCCAATATCAGAAAAATGATTGGACTAAAATGGGTGTTTTTGAGGATAATTGTTTACGGCTGCTGCCCGAAATTGCAGGCATACAACGGTACCATAATAACAGATGCAGGAAGAAAACAGGTGTGCGCAAAAGCATGGATAGCTTTACCATAATTTATAAGGTTTAGGTGTTGAATACCTTGTTAAGCGCTACGTATCAGAATCAATAAAATGAAGAGAAGACAATGCAGGGACGGGGGGGTTAGTCAGTGTTTAAAGTTCTAACGATTCGCCTGTTTCGCCAAATTTGTTTTATGCCCTAAACGTGTTATTTGTAGATTTGTAAAAAAATATTAATGCTCACCAAAAAAAACATTATTGCCGCGGGTCCTTTTTTAAACTACATCAATAAAGCGGAGGATAAAGAAGTGCTGAAAGCTATTACTGCCAATACAAAGGCATTCAAAAAGTTGCTGAAACGCATTCCTTCAAAAAAAAGGAATTATGCGTATGCGGAGGGTAAATGGACCATCAAGCAATCATTACAGCATATTATTGATGCCGAGCGGGTATTTTCTTACCGGGCTTTGAGGGCTGCCAGGCTGGATGCCACTCCGATGCCGGGTTTTGATGAAAATAACTGGGCTGCGGCAGCCAACCAGTCAGACAGAAAATGGAAGGTACTGGTAGATGAATTTGCAAGTGTACGTGCTGCCACGGAATATCTTTTTGGTTCTTTGGGTGATAAGGAATTGGTTTTTGAAGGGATGGCCAGCAACCTTCCAATCAATGCCCTGGCGCTGGGATATGTTATAGCGGGGCATGCACAACACCATATAGATATTTTTAAAGAGCGTTATCTCTGAGAAATTGCAGCAGATTCGGGGATTGCCTTTGAGACGCCAAATTAGCCGCAGATTCGCAGATTATTTGTCTGAACCAGGATTTATAGGATGAAAGGATTATAGGATGCCATACCAAGCGATAGCCGAAACGAAAATGCAGCTGAAATGCTGGTTTCCTTCCCCGCCTTTGCGAAAACCTTTTTTGCCTCTGTGGCAAAAATAGATGCAGATTACAGAACTTAACACACAACACACAACACAGTTTCTTCCGCCGCAGATGCGCAGATTATTTGTCTGAACCAGGATTTATAGGATGAAAGGATTATAGGATGCCATACCAAGCGATAGCCGAAACGAACATGCGGCTGAAATACTGGTTTCCTTCCCGCCTTTGCGAAAACCTTTTTTATCTCTGTGAAATACATTCCTCTCCTCTGTGGCAAAATGGCCGCAGATGCGGGGATTGCCTTTGATACGCAAAATTAGCCGCAGATTCGCAGATTTTTTTTTGATACACAGCACTCAACACACAACACCCAACACAATTTTTATTAGCCGCAGATTATTTGTCTGAACCAGGATTTATAGGATGAAAGGATTATAGGATGCCATACCAAGCGATAGCCGAAACGAAAACGAGCTGAAATGCCGGTTTCCTTCCCCGCCTTTGCGAAAACCTTTTTTATCTTTGTGAAATACCTTCCTCTCCTCTGTGGCAAAATGGCCGCTGATGCGGGGATTGCCTTTGATACGCAAAATTAGCCGCAGATTCGCAGATTTTTTTTTGATACACAGCACTCAACACACAACACCCAACACAATTTTTATTAGCCGCAGATTAAAATGTCTGACCCGCTGATTGAAATGATTAGATGGTTTCGCTGATAGCAAGACAAGGATCCACACAACCGCAAAACGCCCTTCATTTGCGTTGAAGTACATAAAACTTAACACACAACACCCAACACAATTTTTCTCGCAGATTGCCTTTGATACACAGCACCTAACACACAGCACACAACATAAAACACAATTTTCTCACTGCCCGGCCGACCCCGTCAATAAACTGCAAAAAATAATGAAATTTTAATGTTTGGCACCCTAATTGTTTAATTGCTATGAAATAATTGGATTCATTTCCCGTTTTAAACCAAATATCCTATAAATACAAGCACTTAGCCTTTATGAAAAACTCCACTAAAGTATTCTTCTTTATCCTTGCAGTTTCTTACACTATTTTTTACGCCATTGTTGCTATGCTGAGCTAATGCATTGCCGTAAATAGTTGCTTCCTTATTTTTGCTGAATGGACAATCCTGCGCAGTTTACTATACGGCCTGTTCAGCCGGAAGACAACGCACCACTTGCGCTCATTATCAGAAATTCACTGGCAGAATTCGGCGCCAATAAACCCGGGACGGTTTTTTACGATCCTACTACCGACGCATTATACGCACTGTTTCAACACCCCAGTAGTTTTTACCTGGTAGCAGAAGAAGCCGGCAGCCTTTTGGGGGGAGCTGGAATTTTTCCTTCTACCGGACTACCCACAGGAGTTTGCGAACTGGTTAAAATGTACCTGCACCCATCGGCCAGGGGCAAAGGCCTGGGCAGGCTGCTGATTAACAAATGCCTGGAAATGGCCAAAAGCCTGGGTTATCATAAAGTGTACCTGGAAACCATGCCCGAACTGGGCAAAGCCGTAAGCGTCTATGAAAAATTTGGATTCACCTATCTAACCGGGCCTATGGGAAATACCGGCCATTTTGGTTGCGATGTGTGGATGATAAAAGACCTGGACTGATTTCCGGCTGTGTACTATTCCTCCTTTCTTTTCTTATTGAACTTATTTTTATTCCAGGGTGCGAAGCCTTTGCCTTTGGTGGTTTTTTTATTGGTGGTTTCTTTTGGTGCAGTGGTTGGCAACTTGCGTTTGCTGCCATTTTTTGCTGCAGTGCCGGCTACACTCTTGCCAACGGCCACCCTTCTTGAACCGGCCGATCTGGTCTTACCGGTTTGCTTAGCCGCATTTGCTGGCTGGCTTCCCTGTGCCGCATCGCCCACCTGGCCACTGGTTTCTTTTTTCTCTTTTATAACAGCCTCTTTTTTTGCAACCCGGGCTCCCCTTCTGCCGGCAGAAGCTTTTTTCCTGTCGGTTGTTCGTTTTTTGCCCGTTCTTCGTTTTTTGATTCTTGTCATACAGCAATTTAACCATAATTATTTAAACCATGGCATCTGAGTGTTCGTGGTATAAATATCGGAACAGTATTTTAACGCGGCGCTATTTTTTGAAATTACCCTTCATTTAAAAGAAAGCATTCTTCACCTAAAAAATAGTAGCGCTGCATGTACTTATAAAATCAATACAATGAAAAATAGACATTACTGGGTACTGGGCTTACTGTTATTGCTGGCAGCCTGTGTAAACCGCACCTATTACGACAACGGGTATACGCAACCGGTATACATTGCGCCCGGTGTTGGGCTGGGCACCATTATAGCGGTAGTTATTTCATGGTCGCGCAACAAATCTGTATTGTGGGCTATCATACATGGTATCCTGAGTTGGTTTTATGTAATTTATGCGCTGATTGTCCGTAAGAAATAGCGTGTATGGCTGCCGCAATACCTGATCGGAAATATCCGCGCACCAGGTCCTTTTTCTGCACAGCCATACAGGCGCTGTCAACAGATATTTTCAAATTGCTACCGGGTTTATTTATCAAAGAATGCATTCCGGCCAAAGCCCCACTTTCGTGTAATCAACGCAGGGTTTTTTATGGCAGCATCGGTAATAACAGTATCCATGTAATTGGTAAATGATAAGGGGAAAAGCCAAAATTGTTCTATCTGGCCCTGCGGACCCCGGTAAACCACCTGATAGGCATAATAGCCGGTACCCTGGCCAAGGTCAGTATATAAAATCTTGCTGATACTTTCTACCGGAATGACTGTCTCCGGTTGTTGTTTCCCACCAACCCTATACAGCGTTTGTTTGAGTTCATCGTATTCAACGATCTTTTGCTTACTTATGAAATAAAGCATCCCCGCTGCAAACGACACAACCACCAGTGTAGGTACCAGGGTTTCCTGCCTGAATGTTTGATTATACATCTGCCAGGCCAAATTGCCCAATGTGCAAAAAAAGACGATGTAACCAATTACTTTAAGCGATGTGAATTTGGTATTAATCCTGTAACGGTTTGAATTTTCAGTTTTCATATTATTACTTCGGTGTCATCAGCGTTTCGGTACCGGCCTGGCTAAAGCGCCCATTGGATCATATTGCAGGTTGCTTATTTCGTTTATTAAAACCTATACGGTTTTCAATGCCTGCCTGGAAGCACTCACCCACTTTGCGTTTAAACGGCGAACATGGTTGGGGTGCAGGTTCCGTTCTTCAATTACGGTTCGAAACTGTGTTCCCGCTTCTTCTTTACGGCCCGCATCTTTCAGCAACAATCCATAATGATACCTTGCTTCCATGGAATGGTGAACCCGGATGATTTGCTGAAATGCCGCTTCTGCGCGCACCGTATCTCCCGACCGGTAAATTGCTTTTGCATACAATAGATCATCTTCCGGTTTGTCGAACTTATTCCTTTTTTCACGCAGGGCTTTTTCCATCCATGCAAGACTTTCTACATATTTTCCGGCACCAAAGGCATACCGTCCCATGTCCAGCATCATTCCATCGTTGTTTGCATGAATACCTTTTAGACAGGAACCGGTTAGTTCCATTGCTTTTTGAAAGTCTTGCTGATGTGCATATTCTTCTGCGAGCCGCAATTTGTTGGTATCCGTATCTGCAATTTTGAGGTTGCGCTCCAGTTCTTTGATCCGGTTGCCCGGAAAAAGGCTTTTAATGTTTCCACTATTGATGCCCGAACCCATTACGCCCGGCAAAATTTCACGGATGATGTAAATGATGGCGCCAATACCCGGCAGAAAAATAAGGAGGAACAACCAATCACGCCGGTTGGTTTTTAATGCATGAAGTATACAAACAATTTGCAAAGCAGCCACAATATAATAACCATACCCCTGGGCGAATAATGAAAACATAGTAAATACTTGTTTGATGGCTGCTACCGTTTATTTTTATTGGTGATTTTTTACAAGAGTGAACATACAAGTCAAAGGCCTGCAACGCCAACAAGATAAGAATTGTTTACGGACCCGCAAACCGGCCGGCCATATTTGCAAACAAGCGCACAATAACGCGTTTTAAAGACCACAGATTACTTCTTATTCGTGATTGGGTGCAGCTGTGCCGAAATAAACATACCCTCCCGTTTATTCCAACGCCCGGCGGAGATAATTAACCTGGCCCAGGTGATAATTTAAATGAGCCAGTAACTGCACCAATACGTAGCTGGTGGTATTATTGGCATTGTCGAACATGAACGGATAGCTTCCCTCCATCTGTTCCTGTTTGAGGCCATTAAGTGTATTACCGGTTAGCAGAATAAGATCTTCCAGTTGTGCCACGAGTTCATTTCGTGGCACGCCTTTGCGAATAAATTCCTGGTCACGGTTTCGCAAATACCCTGTCTGTGCCAGCGTGGCACCAATCAAATAATTCATGCCTCCAATGATATGCAATACCAGGTTGCCGGCGGGGTTTTTTACCGACCCCATGGTCCGCCACAGGTTTTCTTCGCTGGTGAACAAATTCACTTCTTCTACCAGCTTACGGAGATCGCGTTCGTAAAAAACAGCCAGTATACTATTTAACATAACAATGATATTTAACTGAAATACCGATCCCGCCTCTATACTATTTCTACATGGTTGCCTGCAAATTTAAATCAGCGCTATGCATCCACCATTATTCAATTTGGATGGACTGGTGCAGGTTATTGTAGCCGGTTAAAGGCTCCCAGGTATTTTTATTACACAACTGCACCGCATATTCAGGCCGTTTCTGCAGCATTGCACCGGCATCCGGCAATGAAAGATACAATTGGTATTGCCCTTTTATCATTTGCGCGGGTACAGTAACAGATTCTTTTATTTCATGTTTACCACTATACCAAAACCGGGGATCGGCTTTTAGTGTGAGGGTGTATTCATCTCCCGTTCGGATATTTCTGAATACAATACCGGCCGGCCTGGGATTGTACATAGAGGCATATCCGGTATTTTCTATAACCAGCTTTATATTCAAAGGTGCATCCCGTTTAATTTTTGCGGGAAAAGTGCTGCTGCGTAAAACCAGCCGGTAACCCAGCTTTCTCCTGATATTATATAAACAACCGCCGCTGTCCCAGTCATTGATAACTGCTGTATTGTAAGATGCATTGAGGTAACTGTAATGCATACTTCTTATCTCCTGTTCTGCATACCCGGCGGGAGCACAATCATTTTGCGGACTGAAAGCATCATCGCAGGTCTCCCCGCCTGCTACTGTAAATTTTGTGTCTGCACCAATATAATTTCTCAATACCTCATTGGCAGCCTGCCTGGGCTGTGAACTGCTGCCATAATCATAGTAAGTACCATAGTCGTCTTTTGAAGCCAAAAAACAATCGTTGTGAAAACCAATCCTGGATGTATTGGAAAAATTATGTGCAGCAGCCTGGGTGAGCGGGCGGGAGTTAACACTGGCAGAAGGACCATAAACAAATTTTTGTTTTATCTGTGGCGTGCGAACCTGCACCATCCTGTCTGCGGGCACACTCTCCAATAGTGCGTTTAACAATTCATTGCGGTGAAGCCAGCTGCTGTCTGCAATGGTGCCGCTGCCATTTGTTGATGCATCGCCGAAATAATCCGTGAAATAGTTTTCACCCCATATTCCAATAAAACCTTCCTGTACAACTGCAATGATGTCTTTATTTTTCTGAAACAATGGCTTTAGTTGCCTTACATGTGCTAATACAATATCCTTTGGCGCATCGCCGTAAGGCGGACAAATCTTATATACATCCGGGCAATCGCCTGTTATAGCCGAATTGGTGTAAGCAAACCGGAGAATCATTTTTAAACCGGCATTGCGCACTGCATCAAAATCATCCTGCAGTTTCAACAGAAATGAATCGGGTAATGCCTGGTGTTTAAATATATCCAGTTCATACCCCCGGTAGATCAGCGACACCTTTACCGAATAACTTGCCTTACCAGGTTGTTTAAATGCAGTGCGATAAGCCGATAGCTGGCTGGTTGTTAACGGAACAAATTTGCTTGCTTTCGTTCCTGAAGGGATATAAAAACCTCTTTCAGGGTTTACGATATCTTCACTGCTTTCTGAGTAGGTGACGATCCTGTTCTGCGCATCGCATGCACCTGTAAACAGAAGACACAAAAACAGCGGGTAGTATTTCACCGCCATCATTTTAAGGAACCGGTAATACATTGTTGTTACCGCTGTTTTTTGTCCACCCTTTTTTTTCGCAAACTGCATAATAGTAATTAAGACCCTAAAGTTACAGCCCCGGGCAGACAGGTGGCCGGTAATATCAACCACTGCGGTAAATAAATCACCGAAATCTTGTCGACCGGCAACCCGGGAATAAAAAATAGCACCCCTACCCGGTTTGAACGAGATATGAAAGACAGCCCCGCATGCGTTCCCTGATTCCCGGGCAATTACATACATTTGAGTAATAAGCGCCGCTATTACAAATAAAAACTACTCCTATGGGCAAATTAGCAGATATCAAAACAAAGCCTACCGGCAGCAGTGTAGAAGATTTCATAAACAACTTTCCGGAAGAGCAAAAGCGTAAAGACAGCCTGTTGATACTTGCAATGATGGAAAAAGCCATGAAAGAAAAACCGAAAATGTGGGGCAGCTCAATGATAGGTTTTGGCGATAAAAGATACAAGAGCCCGGCGTCTGGCAGAGAAGTAGATTGGTTCATCATCGGTTTTGCCCCGCGAAAAGCGAATATAACATTATATCTCATAAACCTGCAGCAACATGCAGAAGCATTGAAAAAACTGGGCAAACACAAAGCTGGCGGCGGCTGTCTTTATATCAATAAACTGGAAGACGTTGATATAAAAGTGCTGCAAAAGATTATTACGGTGTCTGCAAAAAACTTGTGATAGAATATACGGCTGGTGCACAAAGTAAGAACCTTAATTTTATTAAACCAATATCTCCAGGCAATATCAGGTTGCTTTTGTTAATCCCAGTATGACTTCAACATTTTGCCGGACCCCCACCATCATTGCTTTCGCTATTCCAACAACCATTGGCAGCACCACCAATGCAGCAATCATTGCTGCAACCATAAAGCCAGAACCGTTTGTTTCAATAAAGAATTTGATAAGGCATACGACAACATATAAGATTGTTATAGTAACAATAACCGGATAAACGATTATTGGTTTTGTCTCCGCAATAACATGCATCTTATTATTCCCATCGGAATAAACACTGGCCTTCATATACCCATAGGTCCATTTGTGCCGCCCCGAAAACCCACGTAGCAGCACTGGTTTAATAATAAATTTTGTTGGATTGCTGATAAAATAACCGGTCAGTCCGGCATCATTGGCAAGTTTTAAATTTCCGGCAAACAGGTATTCAAGCTTTGTTGTCAGTTCACCGGCATTCATCGTAGTCTGATAGTGTACCTTGTTATGATAACAAAAAACCGGCTTGAAATATTGAACAATTAAAGAGTGCATGGATTGATGGTGTTGGCGTATGCCTGTTATACAATGAAGGTATGTTTTGATTCCGGATAGATATGCATTCTGCATGAAAACATTTTAGTGAAAAATTGTTACCTGAATGCTTCCAATTCCATTAAAACTTAAACTCATGTATACAGGGCTTTGTTAATGCAACTTCGCAAACTTTTGTTCAATTTTCAGCAGCCATCGCTGTCTTTTCTCCGGTGATACAAATTTCACCATATTCAGGCTTATCCATTTTCGGTTGGTATAGCCGGTTTTCCAGAGTGTACCGGTAAACAATGATTTTTTTATTGCATTGCCGAAAAGCAGGCGATACATCAGCGAAGGGGTGTTCATGGTGGTGATCACCGTAACGCTTTTTATCTTGTCAAATGCTTTTACCATCCTGGGTATGCGGCGGCTCTGGTCGTTGTGATAGGCTACGCCCGGATAAATCACTTTGTCTATAAAGCCTTTTGTCATGGCCGGCATCAGTTCCCACCAGACAGGGAAAATAAAAACAAGATGGTCCGCGTCCTTCAAACGCTCCTGGTATTCCAGCACTTTTGGATCGACTGCTTTACTTTCTGCAAATCCTTTCAGATCGGCGGCTGTCATGACCGGGTTAAACCCTTCTTCATCCAGGTGCAGAACATCTGTCTGATGACCTGCTTTTTGCAATCCTTTTTGCACAGCGGCAAGAATGGCGCTGCAGTAACTACGGTTATACGGGTGATTGAATACGATGGCTGTTTTCATTGTGCTTGTCTTTAGTAAGCACAAAATTCAACCGGCGGCACCGCCAGGGCGATAACAATTGTTAATTAATGCGCGCGGCGGTTGCGGATACGGCTGAGTGATACAGATGTGATACCCAGGTAAGACGCTATATAATGTTGCGGTATGCGTTGCAGCATTTCGGGATGGTTGGCAAGCAGATCGTGGTATCTTTTTTCGGGACTGTCTTTTATGCGCGATAAAAATAATTGCTGGTAAAGGAGAAGGCGTTGAAAAATATTTTCTTCTACGTCAGCTTTGAACGCCGGGGATGTGTCGACCATCAGCTGGAAATCCTTTTTTGATATGGTAAACATTACGCATGGCTCAATGGTTTCAATGGAAAACTGGCTGGGTTGGTTGTTCCTGAAACTCTCTGCCGATGAAATGGCCTGCCCTTCAAAAAAAAACTGGAAGCTAACGTCCTTTCCATTGTTATTAAACCAAAGCCTGCAACAGCCTTTTTCGATCAGGTAAGCTTTTCTGGATACCTGCCCTTCGCGCAACAGCAGGGTGCCTGCCTGGTATTCCTCCCTTTTAAAAAGATGGCCGAAAGCTTCCCATTCCAAATGTTTTCCTTTAGATGTTTTCATGTAGTTGCCGGTTGATGCACTGCCATTGAAAATACATTTTTATTGGCAGAATGTTTCGCCGGATGATGCGGAAGGGGGTGGAAATTTTTTCTATCAGGTAGGTAACAACACGGAAGTGGTATGTTCACGCACAAGTCGGAGCAAATGGTCAATATCGAAGGGTTTTTCAAGGAACGCATCGGCGCCGGCAGAGATGCAATGCGCTCTTACCTCCTTCGCCGCAGAGAACATAATAATTTTTATGAACCCCATAGTTATGTCAGATTTTATCTGCAGGCAGATATTACAACCATCATTCCACCCCAGCGCCTTGTCGAGCAAAATAAGAGACGGAAGATCCGAGTGCAGGATGGCGTAAAATGATTCCCCGGTGGCTGCCGTTGACACACGAAGCGCATTCCACCTGAGCACCATGGCAACGCTTTCCAGGATTGCTTCGTTGTCGTCTACCACCAATATATGTGGAATACCTGCTGGCATGCAATTGATTTTGAACTTCTACACGCAAAAGCAAAGCCACAACGCAGCGTTTAACGAACTTTTAGTGAGATGCCTTGAAAAACAACTAGTTAGCAGGCCAGTTATTTTTGCACATATTGTTGCACGGGGGTTGATAAAAAAAACCCGCATGTGGTTAAACAATTTTTTTAATGCAACCGAACAGGGATATTTCCGATTTTATCAGCAATAAAAACCCCAGTCGCTGCAGATACAACGTTGATTGCGTACAGACTACTGTAATGACCAGTGGCAGGTATTGTTATCACCTGGAGTAACGCTTTATTAACCTAGCAGCAAACATAATAATAGAAACAATGGTAATGGAAATAATAACGACCATAAAGATGTCGGAAGGGAGTGTTGTTTTCATGAGACTTAACTTTACAATTTTGTAAATACAAAATATATACCGGTTTTTATATTACTTATCCGGAAGTCGCAGAGCCGGCCGGGCGGACCTGTCATTCACCATGTTACTGCAACCACTCAGGTGGTTACCGAGGGCGGCACAAAATCGCCGGGCGATATGATCATTGTAAATAAAGTTGCAGTGTTGTAGTAAGTCGATGCCTGATATAAAATAACACACCATCCGTATCTTGGCAGGGATGCCAGATGGATGGTGCCGCTTTGCACGCGGCAAATACGATGGTCCTATTCATCCGTCAAATTGCCAGCAGCCATTCTTCGGCTTGTGCCTTTGTATCAAAAAATGCTACCTGCAGCCTGGTTTTATCTATATTGTCCGATACCGTTTCAACGGCTACTTTATTGAAGTAATAATCCGGCCAGGTAATGGCAACGGCTTTCAATCCAAAATTGATAGCCCTTGGCAGGAAGACATTATTTAACCATTGCTGATCTTCCATTCCGATAAGTGTCATACGCTTGATATCTGCCAATACTTTGGTGGCCTGATTTTTTATAAGGGTATTCAGCATCAGCTCGGTACCTTCTTTAAATTCAGCGCTGGTTGCATAACCTTCCCATTTCATCATTACATACCCGGTGTGGGGTTGAAATGCTATCCGGTAGCATTCTGTCTGGCTTTGCATCGGTGGTATATTTTTGTGAATTTATGAATTTGTATTGAATTCATTTTGCACCTGCTGCGGCTTCGGTAAGTAAAGCAGAACAGTCCCGAAGCAATGGGATTCTATATTTATCTTATAGTGTACGCTTGTACATTCAGTAGTTTTGTTCCTGATCTTACTGCCGGGGCCGCAGTAGTCTTATTTCAACCAGTGATTGGCCCGCATCCAGTTAAAACACCGGTCTGTCCAGGCATCGCTGACTGTTTTGTTGTTAAGGCCAAATCCATGTCCGCCGGTTGCATAAAGATGCAGTTCTGCTTTTACGCCATTGCGCAGTAATGCCTGGTAATAAGCTATGCTGTTTGCAACTGCTACTATTTTATCATCGCCACAATGCAGGAGGAAGGCCGGAGGTGTATTTGCAGTAACTTGTTTTTCCGCTGAATAAAAATCAATGTTTTCCGCTGATGGATGTTCTCCCAGCAGGGCTTTTCGTGATCCCTTGTGTGCGAGGCTGTCAGAAAAACTTATTACCGGGTATATAAGAATAGAAAAATCGGGGCGCAGGCTGGTGTGCGCCGGGTTGGCGATTATTTTATCATTAAAATGGGTAGCAGCTGCCGACGCCAGGTGACCACCGGCTGAGAATCCCATTATACCCACGCTGGAAGAATCAATATTCCATTGCCGGGCATGCTCCCTCACTATTTTTATTGCCTGCTGTGCATCCTGCAAAGGCCCGGTTGATTTATCCTTCATGATTTTATCATTGGGCAAACGGTATTTTAAAACAAAAGCGGCAATTCCTTTTTTCATAAACATTTCAGCAACTTCTGTTCCTTCCTGGTTCATAACCAGGTAAGAATAACCGCCACCCGGGCAAATAATCACCGCCGTACCAGTAGCAATTTCCTTTTCCGGAATGTAGACGGTGAGGGTTGGCATGGTTACCCTGCTGGTGCGTATCCTGTTACTGGCTGTATCCGATTTCTCTGCAACGGAAGTGTCTGCTATTGCGTTGGGCGTTGTTTCGTACAATGGCATTACCTGTTGCGCGTAATTGTTTACGGCATATAAAACCAAGGTTGCTATGAGGCTGGCGCGGATGATGATCATAGTAAAACATTTATTCTGTTGCGTTAATTTCAGCCATGCTAATCGTGCGGTAGACAATGCCTTCATATGGTTTTTGCAATCCTGCCTCATAAAGGCAACCAATTTTTCCATCAGACAATACCGTGAGACAGGAATAGGCTGAAGGACCCGCATATAATAACTTCTTTGCGGGCCAGGTCTTTCCGTTATCGTAGCTGATGCGCAGGGTAATTTGCGTACGCGACGTTTTGCTGGCAGGATTGCAAAACAGCAATGCGTCTTTCTGCCCGGCAAAAGTATACTGCAGCAGATTGCCTTCGCATACAGGCTCAATCAGCGTGGTATCTTCCTTTATTGCGGACCAGCTTTTGCCTCCGTTCTTGCTGATGGCTGTCTGGCGGGCCCTTTTTTTACTGGCATTGCGCATGTTCAGCATCAGCTTACCGTTTGATAATTCAGCCAGCGTGGATTCATTTACGCTGTCTTGTTTTGTGATCCCTCCCAGTTGCCAGCTGGTACCCGCATCATCAGAATATATGGCATGGGAATAATTTTTTTTAGTAACAGCTATCATATGATTTGCAGGAATAACAAGGCGCCCCCTGTATTTTCCTTTACTGATTTGCACACCCCGGCCGGGACCGGTTGCATACCATGTCCAGTCATCTTTTTTTACGTTTGATGTAATCTCCATGGGTGCAGACCAACTGAGCCCGTCATCAGCGGAGGTGAGCACAAACACCCTCCTGCTATCCTTACTTGTGCCGCCGATGATATCTTTCTCGTGATCGGTGCCCAGGTTCCATGTACTGAGTAATATAATTTTTCCTGATTGCCGGTCTATAACGGGTGCTGGATTACCACAGGTATTTACGCTGTCGTTCCACACAACCTGCAACGGGCTCCAGGTTCTGCCGCCGTCTGCTGACCGTTTTACCACCAGGTCTATATCGCCTGCATCACCGCAATTGTTTCTTCTTGCTTCTGCAAATGCCAGCACCGTACTTTTTGTTGTAGTAATAATCGATGGTATTCTGAAACAACTGTATCCTTCTTCACCACCCGTGTAAAGGTATTCCAACTTCTGTGCCTGTACATTTTGTGCAAACACAACCACCAGGCTGCAAAGCAATATATTCAATCTTTTATTTTTCATACAATCAACTTTTAATCTGTATAAAATATTTTTCATTATCAATACATACCACCGGCATTTATTCATTTTCAACATCAGTCGCAGGGGCAGGCCGCAGGAAAAAAAGCTGTACAATCAATGCCAGCAATACAACCGCAGCCAGCAGGGCAAAATCTTTTCCCAGGTTTCCCTTATCAGTCGATTTCCCCAACCGGTCTGTAATAAAAGCCCCGGCAAACACACCAGTCATATTCATTATTCCGTATCCTGTTGCCCGGTATTTTGCGGCAACAAACTGGCACAGTATGGGCATATTATTGGCATCGAACATGCCAAATCCAAATCCAAAACAAAATGCTGCGGTAATTACCGCAAATAATGAATGTCCAACTGCAACCAGTAACAAGGCCGGTATGGTTAATGCTATCCCGATGGCGCTGGTATATACCCTGCCCCTGATGTTTACCTGCACCCACCTGTCTGATAAAATACCGCCAAAGAGCACACCCAGCAATGAAGATGCGGCAATGGTGATGGTAGACAAGGGCCCCGCCCTGCTCATATCTATGTGCAGATTTTCTGCAAATAAAGTAGGTAACCAGTTTTTTATACCCCAGCCCGGCAGACTGGGTACCGCAAAATAAAACAGGATAACCCAGAATGAAATATTTGTAAACAGTATGGCCAGTCCTTTAAAAAAGGGCGGTTTACTTTTTCCGGTCGTTGTTATTGCATTTTGAATGGCTGGCGGATTCCTTTTTTCCCTTAACAGAACAATCAGCACCATTGAATACACCATACCTATTAACCCGAAAGAATGAAATGTTTGCTGCCATGAAAACGCCTGGGCAATAGTGGCGCCAAACCCTCCCAGCGCCTGCCCCATGTACAATCCTGTCATATTAATTCCGATTGCCAGCGAGCGGCTTTTGCTTGGATGATAATCTGCAATCAATGAGAATCCCGCGGGTATATACAGTGCCTCACTGATACCCATAACCGCTCTCAGCCAATACAACTGGTTAAAACTCGTGGCATAGCCCATGGCATATGTAACGCCCGACCAAACAAACAGGCTACCCACTATCAGCCATTTGCGGTTAAACTTGTCTGCAAATATTCCTGCAAAAGGGCTCATAAAGCCGTATATCCATAAAAAAATAGCCATCAGGTAGCCAAAATTGGTGGCTGATTGCAATTCTTTGATATCAATCTGCATGGAGGGTTTCATGGTAGAAAGCATCTGCCTGTCCATATAATTCAGCAATGCCACCACCCACAGCAAGGCAACAACTATCCAGGGATATTTTTGCTTATAACTCATTTTGTTTCCTTGTTAATCTCAGCGGCTACAATCAGCGGTGTGCGAACACCCGCCCTTATTTCGCCACCGGGAATAAAAATGCAGTCGTGCCATTGAATTGCATGGGTTGTTACCTGCACCGGGTACGGGATCTCACCAACTACTGCACAGTTGCCGGATAAGGTATTATACTGCAACAGTTCCTTACTAAAACCCGGATGCGCAGCCTGCAACTGATTTTTTTTGCGCATGAGTTGCTGTCTTTCTGCTTCGCTGCCGGCCGTTTTAATACTTGCCGCCATTAATTCCGACTGGTGAAAATCTTTTCCCTTATCGCCTCCGAATAAATAAATATTTGAGGAGCCCAATGCAATACCTGTTCCCGCTGTTAAAGGGTAAGGCAAAGATTTTTTCTCTGACCATTCATTCTTTGCAATATCAAATGCATAGACAGATGCATACAGATTGCTGATCGCATTTTCATTTTTCCGGCGGCCACCCAATACGTAAATGCATCCGCTTTTTCCATTGGGTTGGGCAACCATTACCGTATGAGATACGGGCAGCGGAACAGAAGCCAGCTCCGTCCAACCTGCACCGGCACTATCCAGGTGCAGGCAAAAGAACCTGTCTGAAACGCCTCCGTTTGTTTCACCACCGCCAATATACACCGTATTGGCGCATACAGTAGCTGCTGCATTGGTAAGCGCAACAGGCAGATTGGGCAAATTCTCTGCAATGATTTTCTTAAATGACGGGTTCCATTGTAACAATACTACTTTATTACTGATACCCTGATCATTTTCCCCACCTGCATACAACACGCCGGCAGGTGTTGAACAAACGGCCGCATAAGCCACTGGCGCGGCCAGTTTACCAGTGACCCGCTGTCTTACCAGCTTATCACTTTTACACTTGTAGACATACACATCATCGTAATATCTTTTCTTTCCTCCCTGCCACGGCATGCCATTGGGAAAATTAGCCCCTCCCGCAAATATCAATACATCGTTGCTTATACCCGCAACAGGCCCCGCAAAACCGAGTGGAGTACGCTGTCCTTCAGAAGGCGGAAGCCTGCCTGCTATTTTCCATTGTATTACCGGAACTTTTTCTTCCTGGGCGTGGGCAACTGAATAAAAACTCATCATGATAAAAAACAAATGGTTGTACAGGCGGTTCATTGGTAATTACCGGGCTTATAATTTGCTGTATGCAATGATAAAAATTACAAATCCATTTCAAAATTCTTTACTTCCGCAAACCGTGAAACGCCTTTCACCAGTTTTCCCAGGCGTGGCTTTCTTTCATTGTAGACTTCCACCGCATCTGCATCGGCGTAGCGGAGAAATAAAATTCGCCGGTCACGGTCCGCGGAATAATTGCCGTCCGACTTATGCAACATCCAGCAGTTAAACAGCAATACATCCCCGGCTTTCATTTCCATTGGAATTGCTTTACGCTCATCTGCATCCACTATAATTTCTGATTTCTTTAATTTCTGTTCTTCTGTTTGATGCACCCGTATTTGGCCCTGCTCATGACTTCCCGGGATCAGCCACAGGCAGCCATTGTTCCTGTCTGTATCGTCGAGGGCGGTTAGCGTAGTCAATGCGTTGTAGGGCTCCAGCTCTCCGTAGCCATTGTCCTGGTGCCACCCAAACGGTTTGGTATTGCCACGCATTTTGAAAGTCAGTTGTGAAGTAGCGCATTTTATGTTGCGCCCTATCAGCTGGCCGGCAATATTTACCAGGGGTCCTTCAAAATAATAATCTTTTACACTGGCAGACTGGTGGTGTATGTTTACCAGCAATGAATTCTGTAACCAGGATTTAGAGGGGTCAAAAGAATCTTTTTCTGCGTTCCATGCCTTCATACATTGATCGCGTATTACCTGTAAGCCCTGGTCCGTTAAAATATCTTTGATAATAAGGTACCCATTCTTTTTAAACACTTCCAGTTCCCAGAGCGATAATATTCTATAATTGAAGAATGCAGTGTGTTGTTTCATAGCGGGATTTTTTTCCTGTACGGTATCGTATGCTTTCTGCATGCTATTTTCTTTCTGCGGTTAAACCGGAATGGGTTACAGACAATTTTGAGAAAAAGCCAATACTGTCCAATTCCCCATAAAATTTATCATAACTGGCGGCGCTCAGCGTTGTCAAAGGCAAGCGGCAGGGGCCCATATCAAAACCAAGCATTTTCATAATAGCTTTCTGGCCCGGTATGGGCGGATAAGCAAGCAGGATCCGGATCATTTCCACCATATAACTGTGATGGGCACGTGCAGCTGGCAGATCGCCTTGCCTGAAGGCCTTGATTGTTTCAAGGTAAAGTGGTGCGGCAAAAGTGTAAGTGCTGCCAATGGCGGCTGTTGCCCCCACTGCCAGTGCGGGCAGCAATAACTCATCCAGTCCAAAAAGTATATCGTGGCGTCCTTTATCCATGGTCAGCAATGACTGGTATTCCTGCAATGTTGTAGCTGTATACTTTATTCCTGCCAGGTTGGGTATGCGCGGACCGGCATATTGCAGAAATTCAACCATATCCATGCCAATGCCGGTAAGATGCGGAATATGATAATAATAGAAGGGAAGATCCGGCGCTGCCGATGCAATGGCCGACATACAATCGGCCAGGTTGATCACAGAAACCGGTTTAAAATAAAATGCTGCTACAGACGAAAATGCATCGGCCCCGATTTGAGCGGCATGGGCTGCCAGTATTTTTGCTTCCGCAATGCTGCTGTGTCCCACATGAACAATGATCTTCAATCTTCCCGATGCAGCCAGTACAAATGCTTCGGCTACCTTCATTCTTTCTGCAGTGGTCATATTAGGCCCTTCGCCGTTACTCCCACAAACAAAAATACCTTTCAAACCATCTGCATACAGCTTATCGGTCAGTGCCGGTACCAGTTCAAGGTTCAGTGAACCATCCTGGTGAAAGGGGGTAAATGCCGCTGCTATCAGTCCTTCAATATGTCTCATAATTAAATTTAATAAATCCGGGTAATAGATAATGTGTTCAGATTACTGATATCCTTCTGTTTGCTTTATTAAACTGTTATTGGCCAGCACGGTGGTGTTCAGCGGCCAGAAAAGCGGTGTTGTTTTTCCTGCCAGGTTGGGTACATAATTATACACATTGATGGTTCCTCCTTTGTGAAATCTCACGAGATCGTACCAGCGCTTATTTTCAAAAAACAGCTCCCGTCCGCGTTCGTCCAGTATTTCTTTTTCCACACTTGCCTTATCAGCAGCGCCTGTGTAGTCTCCGTTTCCCGCGCGGTTCCTTACTTTATTAAGAGACGAAATAGCCAGTGTAGTATTACTTATTCCAGCGTATGCTTCTGCTTTCATCAGAAAAACATCGGACAGCCGGTATATCGGAATATCGTTGTCTGAGATCCGGTCATCGGCATATTTTGTGCCTGGCAATTTTGTAATCCAGGATATTTTTGACCCTGTTGCCTGTCTTTCAGTTACCCAGGTAAACGGAATTCTTTTATCGGCCGTATTGGTAAAAAGCGCTTTTGATTTAGGGCTTATCTGGTAAGCCCCCTGCCCGTTACCCGATGAGTTGGCATAGGGAATACTATCTAGGTTCAGCGCTCCCTGTACGATGGTGATAAAGGGCAATGCATTTAATCCATAGTTGGAGCTTGCATTGGATTCATCGCGCAGAAAAAAAGCGGATAAAATGGCTTCCGGGTTGGAGGCGGCACGTATGGCAGTAACATTTTTAAAATCAGTGTTGAGTGTTCTTCCGCTGAGTTCCACTTCACCTGCAGCAACGATGGCATCATTAAAATCTGCTGCGCCACCGCCCAGCACTTTCGCGCTCCAGAGTTTTGTATCTGTCTTTAAAGCCTGTACAGATCCATAAGCAAAACGATAGAATGATGGATAGCTGGTGACCGTAAAACCAGACATGGAACGAAAACCTGCAATGGCCGCATCCAGGTCCAGCTGCACCTGCTTCATCACATCTACTGCGGGCGATCTCGGTAACAGAGGTACATTGTCATCGGTAATTGCTTCCAGCATCAGGGGTGCATCTCCAATGATCCTGAGCAATGAAAAATAGAACCAGGCGCGCAGTGCATATGCTTCTGCCGTAATTCTTTTTTTAACGTCGGGCGAAGAAAAAGGAAAATCGGCAATTCTTGTCAGCAGCAGATTGCAGTTGCCAATTGCTTTATACCAGTCATTGTAGTTGACAGCGCCGGAAGATGGCGTGATGATTTGTGACCATGCAACTCCAAACCTTGAGTTGGAAGCAGCCACCAGTTCTTCACCCCTTTCGGTTCCATAGGTAACATTATTGGCAAAACTGCGCATAGATGTATAAATACCTGTCAGATAAGGCTCAAAATCGCCTTCGTTTTTAAAATAGGTAGCTTCGGTTATGCTTGACTGTGGTTTCACCTCCAGTAATTTTTTACAACCGGTATTGAGCAAACAAAGGGAAAGGCCCAGGAAAAATATCTTTTTCATTTGAATAAATCTTTTCTTTTTTAAAATCTGAGTGTTGCACCGAGTGAAAACTGGCGGGGGCGCGGGTAGCCACCAGGATCAAAACCTGTATAGATTTCAGGGTTCAGGCCTTTGTATTTTGTCAGATAGCCCAGGTTATAAACGCTGGCAAACACATTCATGCCGCTGGCATGAATTTTTCGCATGATCTGTACCGGTAGATCATAGCTGACGGATACCTCACGGAAGGCAAGAAAATCACCTTTGGTAATCATAGCAGATACATCGGAACCATAACCGTTGTTATTACCAAGTGTTGCCGACCTTAAATAGTTGCGCTGACCAAAATCGGCATCTGCGAATGAAAATCGTGCAAACTTTTTACCGGCATCTCCGGCCTTCTGCCAGATATCCGGTCCCAGTGCTTCGGCAGGCGCACCTTCGTTAAAGGCGCGGCCCTGACCCAGGGAGCGGGCAAGCGCGCCATTGCTGATCAAATGACCCAGGGCATAATCCAACGTAAAACGAACTGAGATCCGTTTATACCTGAATGTGTTCTGCATGCCACCGGTTATATTGGGTGTACGGTATCCCATAAATACCTGGTCCTTTGTATCTATTACACCATCGTGGTTGATATCATCAAAAATAAAATCACCCGCATGTTTGCCGATGGCTATGCCCTGCGGAGATGCAAGATTGTCTTTTGTAACGGCGCTCCAGGCCGCGGCTTCTGCATCGGTGGCAAATACACCCAATGTTTTATAGGCGTAGATAGCGTAGGGGCGTTCTCCTTCGGCCAGTCCGCCGGCTTCTACCAGCGATTTAGTGGCCGGATCATATACGATATCACCCCCCTGCCTGTTTTTCAATCGGCCATTGCCTGGCAGACCTGTAATGGTTTGCTGGTTATATGCAAAACTATAGTTGACGTTCCATGAAAAATTTTTCATTTTCAGAACGGAAGCGCCCAGTTCAATTTCAATGCCCCTGTTCCTCAATGTTCCATTGTTGAATGTAATGGAAGGAAAAGGTGATTCGGATGGCAGTGGTTTAGACGCAAGCCGGTCTTTGGTTAGTTTGTTGTAATAATCAACGGTAAGGGTTAGCCGATTTTTAAAGAACGCCGCATCAAAAGCAAGGTCCAGTGTTTGTGTAGACTCCCAGCGAAGATTGGGATTGGAAAGATTGGCCCTTAAGATACCCGAACCCAACGCATAGGTAGTAGCGGAATACCCGCCATAGGTATCAGTAATGCTTAAATCACTCAGACCGGCGCTTCCCCAGCTGGCCCTGAGCTTCAGCGCATCAATAAAATTGACATGCCAGAATTTTTCCCTGCTCACATTCCAGCCCAGTGAGGCAGAAGGAAATAAAGCATATTTATTTTCGGGGGCAAAATTTGAAAATCCATCATAGCGCAGTGTTCCACTGAATAAGTAGCGGGTATCATAATCATAATTCACCTGCCCGAACGCGCTCGCAGATCTTGACTCGCTGAAGGACGTACCAAAATCCGTTACGTTGGTAGTTACCACTCCGTTGATGACCGTTGTACTGGGTTCATTGATGGTATAGATATAATCATTGGTGGCACGCTGTGAACCGATATTTATAATATTGCCCGTGTTTTTGGTATAATTTACCCCGCCCAGAACCGTAAAATGATGATCGGATGCCATACTGAATTCATATTGCAGTATTTGGTCAATCATTAATTGCCTGGCATTGCTGGTGTAATCGTTTTTCTGGCGCTGGGTAGGAGGCTGCACTTCATCGGCTGGTGTGGCTTTGCGCATAAAAGTTTCATGGTAATCATCAGACAGATAAGAAAATGAAGGTTTAAAATGAAGACCCTTTGTAATGGTCCAGTCGCCGGCCACCCTAGATACAAATCTTTCTGTTTTAGTGCGTGTATCGTCATATTTCAATGTATGAAAGCGGTTACGGGCCGTATAGAGTTCGCCCGGCGCCGGGTTGCCATCGTCTTTGAATATTCGTATCAATGGGGTAAGGCGGATGGCCCTTACCGCATCGTTCTGGTAGGCAGCCACATAGTTTGGACTGATGTTCTGGTAACTGAGGTTTACATCTATCCTGAAATTATCCGCGGCTTTAAATCCAAAATTTCCCAATGCATCATACCGTTTATACTTTGTACCCACCAGCACACCGGATTGATCAGTGCGGCCAAAGGAAACATTGTAACTGGCCTTATCGCTGCCGCCGTCAATAGACAGGTTATCATTTTGAGAAAGTCCTGTATTCCATAACATGTCCTGGTAATGGTTATCGGCATACAATAATTTTGTTCCCGGGTTAATGGGATCATCCATGGTTTTCCAACCATTCGATAATAATTTATTCACATAGTCCTGTCCTTCTATGGCAACGATATTATCATAGAGGGCGGTGAGGTTTACATTTTTTCCGTAATCGCCTTTCTTGGTATATACCCTTGTGCCGGCTGAAAAACCGCCATTGTTGAGCAGGTTGCTTTTGTCGATGGGATCAAATGTATTTTTTACGGTAGTTCGCGCCAGCTTCAGGTATTGTTCTGCATCCAGGTAGCCATAATCACGCGCCTGTGTTTCCCAGGTGGTGCGGTGATTGAGGCTGAGGGTCATTTTGCTATTGAACTTCCCTCCTTTTGTCTTTATCACAATTACACCATTGGCGCCGCGTGCACCATAAATAGCAGTGGAAGCTGCATCTTTCATCACCTGCAATGATTCAATATCATCCGGGTTGATATCTGTGAATGATCTGAAAACACCATCTACTACTACCAGCGGACCGGAAGGATCTGCAGCACCAAAACTGTTACCGCTGGCATTTCCGAGACCGGAGCCATACACATTGTTTTTTGTACCGCCACGTATAATTATATTGGTTGCACCGCCGCCGGGTTGGCCTGCAGTGATGGGCACCGATACGCCGGCAATCTTGCCCTGCAATGCCTGGACCGGACTGGGGTTGGATGTATTTTTCAATTCACCCGGATCCAGCTTTGACACGGCTGCCGTAGTTTTTATTTTCGATTGCTGTGTATAGCCCACTATTACCACATCTGTCAGGTTCTCGTTGGCTCGTTCCAGCTTTACGGCAATCGTTTGCCGGTTTCCAATGTTTATCACCTGGTTGGTGTAACCAATGCTCGAAAAAACCAGTACGGATGCATTGGCACCGGTACTAATGGTAAATGATCCGTCTGTATGGGTGGTAGTGCCGCCGGGAGCGCCTTTAACCCGCACACTCACTTTTTCTATGCCGGCGCCGGTACTGTCTGTAACCTTACCGGTAATAGTTTTCACCTGACAAAAGGATAAAATGGGTGCCAGTAAAAATATGGCTGTTACTAAGCGGGGCAACAGCCACAGGGAAGAACATCTCTTTTTCATGAGCAATCGTTGTTTTGAAGATATCAGCAATCCGGTTATGTATATTAGTAGATATGTACTACATATTAAAATTACAGAATTCACCGTATCCGCAAAATTTATTTTTTATTTTATCCGGTCGAAGTGGTGTTTGAGGTGCTGGTACATGCCCTGGCGGAATTTTTCCTTGCTTTCATTTTTTAATATTTCCACCAGCGCGATATGGGACACAGAAGCGGGAGTATATACTTTTTCGAGGTCTACCACATAGCCGAAGATAGGCAGCAGCATATGCTGGAAACGCTGCATGGTGTCGTTGCCGGTCATCTGGTATAATTTGCCATGAAAAGCAATTTCATGTTTGATGCGCCAGGATGGTTTTCCCACCGTCACCTGCTGGCGCAAGGCGATTGCTTCCAGTTCGGCTACATCTTTGGCCGTTTTTCGTTTGTAAAGAATGTCGGCCAGTCCAACCTCCAGGGTTAAGCGCAGTTCAAAAAGATCCTGTAACGTGTTAGTATCCATAATGAGGGGATCCAGTACCCGCTCAAAAGAACCCAGTATATCAGGTCTCGAGAGCAGCATCCCTCTTTTTTTCCTGGTTTCAACAATGCCCAGCATACGCAGCCGGCTTAAAGCCTCACGTACAACGTTCCTGCTTACACCCAGTGAATCTGCCAGCTGCTGTTCGCTGGGCAGCGCATCGCCCGGTTTAAATAATTTTTTACGCAGATAATCCCTTAACTGCAGTTCTACCAGGTCAGCCATTGTCTTCTGGTCAATTCTTTTCAGGTCAACAGACAGGTTGTTGGTTGCCATCACCGTTTTTGTTTAAATGTAGTACAAAATAAAGGAGTCCGTGTCTTTTTTCAATTATGCGGATGGTAAAAATTTCTTCCCCAGTTATTGAGACGCCTGTTGGGTTCCTGCTTTCAGTGCACGCATTCCATTAAAAATAAAAAGGTGGCCGCCCCATGGCAACCACCTTTATTCTTCAAAAAAACTGTCTTACTTTAATTATTTACTTTGATACTTTTCTGCGATTCTTTCTGATCAATATTCCTGATAATCACTTCTACCCTCCTGTTGCATTGCCTGCCTTCTGCTGTCTTGTTATCGCAGATGGGGTTGTCTTTCCCGAAACCCCTCGCCACTACCCTCGACGGGTCAACGCCATTTTTTATAAGCGCGCTGGCCACGGCCTGTGCCCTTGCTTTCGACAATCTCTTATTGAATGCAGCATTGCCTACATTGTCAGTATATCCATCAATATAAAGATTTGAATTGGGAATCTGGCTGTTCATCACCTGCGCAGCATGCGCCAGTACCGAATCAGATTCCGGCCGGATGGTAGCTTTACCATTGTCGAACAATATATTTTTGAAATCAGCAGTAATCTGTACAACCACCTGCTCTACCGGGCATCCTTTAGATGAAGCAGGACCTGGCTTATCCGGACAAAGATCCATTTCGTCGTTCACACCATCTCCGTCTTTGTCGGGAACCGGGCAACCATTGTATTTTGCAGTACCTGCCTGGCTGGGACATTTATCCTGCTCATCATTGATACCATCACCATCTGTATCTGGTATGGGACAGCCATTGTATTTTGCTGTACCTGCCTGGGTGGGACATTTATCCTGCTCATCGTTGATACCATCTCCATCTGTATCCGGAATGGGACAGCCATTGTATTTGGCAGTACCGGCCTGACTGGGGCATTTATCTGCTTCATCATTGATACCATCGCCATCTGTATCGGGAATGGGGCAGCCATTGTATCTGTCAAGCCCGGCAACGGTTGGGCATTTATCTTTTGTATCATCAAACCCATCCCCGTCGGAATCTGCATTGATATGACGTCCAAACAATTTAAGTTTTAAACCTGCCTGTATATCTCCATTGCGGTATTTATTGATATTGTTCGGGATTTTACCGGCGTCCATATTGGTAATGCCATGAATATAGCGCGCAAATACAGTAAGGCGACTATGGGGCATCACTTCAAAACCAGCGCTGGCGGAGATGCTGTTACTGGTAAAATTTGTTTTAAACCGGTTTCCATATACATCCCTGCTGTCATTAAGAAAGTCGAACTGCGGACCGAGTGTAAAAGCAAATGCCGGCCCGGCGTGAAATTTAAAAAGCAATGGCACAGAAAAGTACTTGATCTCCCCCTGGAATTGCGACCCGTTGTTTACGTTAGGAGAATAATGGTATTCAGAATACATACCCTGCGGCTCAAATGAAACCCCTTTTCCAAATGGGAAGTTGAGCCATACACCGGCGCTCCAGCCTGTTTTAAAACTGTATTTTATATTAGCCGGGCTATTTCCGCTTACCCAAAACTTACTGAAATTAACTGCACCCAGCAGTCCTCCTGATACAGTGTAATGGTCTTTTACAATTTTAAGCGCCCCGGTACTATCCAGTTTAACCGCCGAAGTACTATCCTGCGCAGAAGATTGCAATGACACCAATACAAACAGGGCAAACAATATTTTCCTCATAACAATAATGTTTTTAAGTTTAGATTAAAACGAAATAAAAAAAATGAAACGACTGCGGAGAAGGAATAGGGGTATCTTAATAACGGTTTTGCCGCTGCCTGTTATTACAGCAGCATTTTATAATTTGTACATTCACGTCTGAACATACCCACTGGTTATGTGGCGATAGATTATATTTAGCTGATACCCAAATACCAAGCCAGACCATTTTTGTGTGCGCACAGAATAAATAATCAAAGTATAACGGCAGTGGATTGGGGTAATAAAACCACATATTACAAAATTTGACCTGGGTTGCAAGGCGGGTGTTTTTGCCAATATTGTTGCGCATTGGCAATTATCTTTTTCGTTATCACGGTTAAGAAGTTCGTTTTACATAATTTAGCCCCTTTAGCCAGGCGGGCCGTTTATCAACTACTGCCCATTTACCCGGCAATAAATAAACTCCGTCAATTAAAAAAGAAAACCCTTTACGAAAATCAAATCATCATCAACCCATCGTCAAACTGTGAAGAAAACGCTTTTATTCCTGTTGCTGATAATTGCTGTAAAGTCATACAGCCAGCACACCGTATCGTGTAACGACCTGAAAAATGGCATATATTACTATTATACGAAAAACTCACCCAGCCACTATATTTTGTACCGGACGGAAAATTTTCAAAAAGAGGTAGACCTGACAACAGGTGATACTTCACTTTGGAAAATTGCCTGGCAAAGTGATTGCAAATATTCTTTGCAGTTTGTGTCATCCAGCTTAAAAAGGGATCCGGAATTTGTAAAGCTTTTGAAAAACCATAAACTGGTTTACACGGTGACTGCTGTTACGGATGACTATTACGCATTCAGGGGTTATGTTGATAAGGAATCCAATCCACCAATTATTGCCGACACCATTTGGTTAAGAGAAAAAGCCAATATTTCCAATAGTGTATTATTTAAACAACTTGCCAACGACAACGAAACAAGGCGGTTAAAGGATACTTCCAGGTATGCCATTTTATACCTCTACAGACCCGGTAAAATAACCAACTCCCTGGCTAATTATTTTGTTTATTTCGACGAAGAAATCATGTGTATAGCGCAAAATAATTCCGGCTATGTTTTTAAAGTTTTTAAGGAAGGAAAATTTGAAGTAAAAAGCAGGTTGTTTAAAGATGAATCATCCGTAAAGCTAGATATCAGGTTCGGAAATAAATATTATGTGAAATCGATGATACACTGGGGCATATCGACGAGGTTGTACAACTTTAAACTAGAAATGGCAACGGTCGCATTGCAGGAAGGGCAGACCGAATTCGAAAACATCAAAAACAGATAACATCCTGCAAAGGAATATCCTGTTGCTATGACCATGCTATGCCCGTAAAATTTTACTGACTGCGAAATCAGTGGGCAGGATCTTTGTCCTGCCCTTCCACCAAAAATTTCCGCATGGCTTCCAGTAAAGCATCAGATGTACTGGAATTGGTAAAAATCACGTAGCCCATTTTCAGATCTTTATACATTTCAAATTTGCATTTGAAATCTCCATTGTTGCCGCCATGACCAAACGATTTACCAAAAGGTGTTTCACGGATTTCAAGACTGATACCCATATAAGCCGGATACTTTGGCTTTTCATCTTCCGGCCCGTAGTTAAAGTCTGAATGTTTTTGTAATATGGAGTCGTAGGTGGCAGCGCTCAATCCTTTTTGTTCCAGCATGTAAAGCATAAAACGTGTGAAAATTTTCGCCTCTGTATGCATAGAATAAGCCATGCCAGGCGACTCAGGTAAATCATTGTTGGAAGGCAACCCGTCAATATGACCATAAGCCACCATTCTTTGCAATGAGTCGTTGCGCGAAAAAAAGGTATGGTATAATGTAACCGGCTCAATAACTTCTTCCTGCAACACCTGTTCTACTTTTTTACCGGTAATTTTTTCAATGACCATTTTAAGGTATTCAAAACCTTCGCCGGAATAATTATAGGCAGTACCCGGGGTAAAACGGAGATTCAATTTACCATCTGCATTCATGTAACGCCAGTTCGGAAAACCTGTACGATGGGTTAATACATGTTTTGCCGTCATCAGTTTGTACCGTTCATCATACGCTATATCGGGGTATGGAAGATAAAGATAGAGGGGCCTGTCGAGATCTATCACACCACGTTCTGCCAGTCTTTGCACCGCAAATGCGAATACGGGTTTGGTAACAGAAGCCGCTTCAAATAAAGTATTCGAATCAACGGGGATGCCGGTCATGGTATTGCGAACACCGTATGTTTGATGGTATACCAGTTTACCATCTTTTATCAGGGCCAGCGAAACGCCGGGAATATTATAATATTTCTGGTATGTGCTGATGAACGCATCTACCTGGCGGGCGCTGGCCGATGTGAAATCATGCAGGATGCCTTTAGCGGGAATTAAATCCGGTGCAGGCATCCCCGGAATAACAAATTCGGGTGCCGTTATTTTTTGCCCGGCTTTAAGCACAATGGTAAAAGGTTTTTTCTGGCTGGTTGTATACACTTTATTGCCGGCCTGGAGATATTGATCCGGTAATAATAAAGTATAGCTACCCACCGGTATTGTAACTGAATAGTTACCGGTGCTGTCCAGTTCCGTTTCTAACCAGAGATTATTATTACCGGTACTGATAATACGCATTTCGCCGGGCAGATGTGCTTTCATTGTCCTGTCCCATTTTACATTTCCTGAAACCGTTCCCATTTTTTCACCACCCGGTAAAAGAATAACATCACCCAGGCTGCCGGGGTTCATGTATTTAAAACCGCCCTTACCCCAGGCAGAATATGAGAAACTTCCATCATTGTCCTTGTCAAAAACATGAAAATCCAGACCAACTGTTTTACCCACAGCAAACTGATTGCCGAGGGCGATGCGCCATTCATAGAACCGGATGGCGCCTTTTCTAACCATTGTTACTTCCATGATATCCCAACCGGCATTTTTTGCGAAGGGATCATAAAAAGCATTGTTGGTATTGCGTAGTTTTTTGCTGTACATAAAAGATGCAACGCCGGAACCTGTTAGCAGGTGCCTGGCATCAATGCTTAACTCCAATCCGTCTTGTGTATTCCACCGGACATTTTCACTTGTGTCTTCTATAAAATCATCATCGGTTATAGTAAAAGCAATGTACAATGACCGGTTATCTGATCGGTAACCCAATTGGAAAAACCCAGAAAAATCAGCATCACTGCCTGGTTTTGAATCAGACAAATGCCGGCCGATCATATACTTCGCTGCGTCTTTCGGCCAATCGTCAAAATTACCATCAACGGTAATTTTACCCAGCGGGTAAGCACAGGCTACACTGCCATTGTGTGCAAACACCTGGTGGCCAGACAGGCAGCAAACGCAAAACAGGCAAAAGGTCAGAACGATTGTCTTTGACATATTAATGGATGTTTTACCGGGTGATCAATTGATGGCATGCCGATGCTGCCCGCAATACGCAATGGAGCAGGCATAAAATTCACCTCCAAAAAGGCTTACCAGTTTTAAAGTAGCGTTTTTAAAAAAAATGTTGCATGCAGTATCGGTAAAAATTAAGGCTCAAACAAATTGCGATACTTTGGCTACAGCGTTTTTTTGGCAAAGTCATTATCAGAACGCCAGAAACAATGAATGTGGTTGTCGTAGTTTTCATATTCAATAATTTGCGAACCATTTTCCAGCCGGTAATAATGGGGCTTACCTTTTTCCATACTGTCTACATAAAAAAAACGAAGTTTTTTATTACAGAATGCGCTTACCGACGGCATCTCTGCCGCATTGAAATTATTGAAATATTCCGCAACCAGTTCCCTTACCAGTGCCTGCTGTTGTGTATTCATTTCGTTGTAGTAAATGCCTTCATCGGGCACTTCAATCTTGTCCTTATGCTGTTCGCTATAAACAATGGCTGTTTTTTTCCGGCTGTTGTATCCTTTTACCAATTGATCTTTGCTGAAAGAGTTAACGAGTTGTCTTCCCATTTCTTCTTCTTTGTACAAAATAATCAACCCGGCACGTGCAGTATCTGTAATGGAATTGGATGGATTGGCAGACATGAGAAAAGGGCTATTAGACAGCATCTGGTCACCACTGAATGTAAAATTCAGTGAAAGATGATGCCCCTCCAGTTTCCAGCTCCACAGATTATTCGCCGACGGCTGGCCAAATACCTCCACCCAGTATTCATTCCGGCCGAGTGCCGGTTCAAACTTTTGCTGAATGTCTTCATTGAACATCACAGCCGTAACCGTCAGGTATCCCTGGGTGCTCAGGCATGCCCGCAACAATTCGTGGAAAGCTATCTTTTGTGTCTCTGTAAAATGAGCAAGTTTATACCCCATCCGCTGGCCCGGCAAACGCTCCCATTTCATACGCATGGTGTCATTGAAAGGAAATTGCATGGTCCGCAATGAATCTTTGGAAAGTGCAATTAGCTTCTCCGCCTTGCCGGTATAGGAAGGCATATACACCGGTTGCGCATTTGCCACAAAAAAGACGGAAAAAAATATCGTTAGAAAAAAAATACATTGTTTTACCATGTGTGCCTGTTTTGTTTGTTGAAGTCTTAAAGATACGCTGAAAGCGCATGGCACCGGTTCAATGAAAAATGCCCGCTGATACAGCAGGCAGCTTCAACGTGTCAATGAAATGGAGGATATGACCATGGCCCGGCGAAAGACAGACCGGGAAGCCGCTACCTGCTCAGAAAAGCAAAAAAACAGCTTCCCATTCCATCTTATTGAACTACGAAGGCATTATTTGCCAGTCCAGGTTAAAACTTTTCAATTACTGGATCGTTTTTTCTTTCCATGTTTCGCTAACGGTACCGAACCATCCATAAATGGCGAGTGTGTTGCCGGACTGGCCATTCTTTACGTTGCTGGGCACGTTTTGCAGGATTGTAGCAAACAGGCCACCATTGACGATCTGGTTATTCATCTGGTTGCCGAATTCATAGCTTGGTTTGCTCAATGAGCGGATCAGTACTTTTACCTTGTCTCCTTTCACGTAGGGGTGATCATCGGGGGTGATGCCTTCGCGGAAAGGCGGTATGAACTCAAACCCATCCGAAATATTATCGTTGAATGATCCGTCAATACTGAACATTTCACCGGCATAAAAATTAAGGGCGCCGTTTTTAAGCGTGCGTATCCAGTAATAATCTGTGGCGCCTGCGAGGTCTTTAGCATAAAAAGTGGCAAAATAGCCTTCATCGTGGCTGCTATTGGCTTCTTTGTATTCCGTTGTAATGGAATCAATGACCGTATTGCGTTTTAATGTATCGATGGCGGTAAATGGTATACCCTTATATACAATGTTAAGCCTGTACGCATGACCCGCATACCCAATCTTACCTGTGCCGGCATCATATGTATATGAACCGTTGGCATACGCAAATGGGTAAACGCTGTTGCTGGTTAAATCGGTAAGCGATATCGTGGCATCTGCAACCGGCTCCGGCTGGCCGGTACTGGTATATTTGACCGCCTGTAAAAACCGGATGGTTTGTACGCCCGCCTGGTCGGTAATCCATGCATCGATATAAGGAAGTGCGGGTCCGTCTTTTACTTCCAGGTTTACTACTTTTTCGCATGAAGAGAAGGCAAATACAAATAGAACGATATACAGGCTGATAGTTATCTTTTTCATTGGGATTAAAATTTAAAATTCCAGGTAATAGAAGGAATCAGTGAACCGATAATAGATAAACGCACCGCTTCTTTTTTCTGCGGGTCATCCTGGTTTTGACGGAAATAAATGGTGTAGGCATTCTGGCGTCCATAGATATTGTATATACCAAATACCCATTCCTGTTTAATTTTTTTTGTCTGCCTGGTCTTCATGGTGGCCGATACATCCATCCGGTGGTAGGCGGGTAACCGGTAGTTATTGCGCAATCCCGTGCTGTTGTACGGAATGGCCAGGCCCTGTATATCAAAACGCAAATCGGCAAAGGTTGCGGGTGCACCGGAACCATAATTGAACGCACCGGAAAATTCCCATTTTTTATTCAGCGTATACACTACGGTTGCGTTAAATATATGTGTTCTGTCGTAACGGCTCAGATACCATTCATTTTTACTGATACCAGGTGTCTTGCGCCACGAACGCGACCAGGTATAATTTACTGCGCCCTGCCATTTGCCTGTTTCCTTGCGCACTTCCAGCTCTAGCCCATAAGATTTTCCTTTGCCGGTGAGCAGATCGCCTTCTACCAGTTCATTTAAATACAGGTCGGAATTGTCTACGTAATCAAGCAGGTCGTCCATCTTTTTATAAAAAACTTCTGCTGAAAATTCAAGTGGCAAAAAAGATGATATGGCAACGGCTCCCACCGAAAACTGATCGGTCTTTGAAGGTTTGATATTATTGGTACTGGGAAAATACAGGTCCACCGGTGTGGGCGATGCCGTATTGGAAAGCAGGTGCAGGAATTGTGTGCTGCGTGAAAATCCGGCTTTCAGGAACGTATTCTTTTTTAGTTCATAGCGCAAAGAAATACGCGGCTCCAGGTAGTTATAGGTAGAAACGGGTGATGCATCCTTGAGTTCCGTACTTCTATCGAGCGGTTTACTGGTATTCTGGGTGGTATCGCGGAAATAATAGACGGTGGTTTTGCCGAGATAATTGTATTGCGTGAATCGTAAACCGGCCTGCAGCGTTAACGCGTGACTGATTTTCCAGGTATCTTCTGCATACAATGCAGTCTCTGCACCATAACGGCGCAACAGGGTAATGTCATTGCTGGTGCTGTTGCTGGTGAGTACCCCTTTTCCCGGATAGAAATTATAATAGGCCAGGTTAATACCGGCTTTTAACTGGTGCTGACTGTTGATATACCAGGTAAGTGATGATTTCAGGCCGGTGGTTTGTATATTAGACATCCAGTCGTATTGCTGGTTACTGCCCGCATCGGTAGAATTGAATTTAAGACGGTAATCGTATTTTGAATAATACAGGCTTGTATTCAAAAAAAGTTTGCGCGTAAAAAGATGGTTCCAGCGCAGTGTGGCGGTGCTATTGCCCCATTTAAAATTGGCCTGGTTGTTAAAACCCAATACATCCCGTCCAAGGTAACCGCTTAAGTAAAGCGTGTTATTGGCATTGAGTTGTACATTACCCTTGGCCGTTATATCGTAAAAATACATGCTGTTGTCGCCTTTTAAAAAAGGTTTGGCCAAAATATCAATATAGGAGCGGCGGGCTGCAACAATAAAAGATGATTTGTTTTTTTGAAGCGGGCCCTCTACTGCAATGCGGCTGAAGATGTTGCCAATACCACCATTCACCGCCAGTTTTTGGTTATTGCCTTCCTTCATGCGGATATCCAGCACGGAGGATGTACGGCCTCCATACTCGGCAGGGAAGGCGCTTTTATACAGCGTTACATTTTTTACGGCATCCGGGTTAAAAACAGAAAAAAAGCCCAGCAGGTGAGATGAATTGTATACAGGTGCTTCATCCAGCAGGATGAGATTTTCATCTACGTTGCCGCCGCGTACATTGAAACCACTGGCCCCCTCCCCCGCATTTGTAATACCGGGCAGGGTGAGCAATGCTTTAACAATATCGGGTTCTCCCATAAATGCCGGTATCTTCTTTATCTGCGCGGCACTCAATTGTTGTATCCCAAGCGCAACGGTATTGCTTTTTTTCAAACGGCGCTCTCCCGTAACCGTTACCTCTTCCAGGCTGGCCTGACCGGGTTTTAAAAGAATGGGTACGGTCTGGCTCTGCTCCAGGTCTATATTCCGGGTAAAACTGCCATAGCCTGCATAGCTGGCGGTGAGCTGGTATTTACCCGGTACAAGGGAAATGGAATAAAATCCATACGCATTGGATTGTACAACCGCATTGACCGGACTAATGCTGATGGTTGCATTAATGAGTACCTCGCCGCTGGCAGTATCGCGGATATAGCCGCTGATGGTGTATAGTTTTTTTTGCGCATGCACTGCAGTGATGCTTACAAAAAATAAACCGGCCAATAATAGTAGGAGTTTTCCTGCCTGATGGTTCATGTGGTTAATTGTTTACCACTTAATACAACCGCCGGTTCATTTACCCCTACGCTGTAAATAAAAAAAATCAGAAAATAACAATTCCGGCACTCCAGCCAAACCAGCCTGTCCATTGATTGTTCCAGAGTTTGAATACGGGATAACCTGTATGTGGCAGGTTAACATGATTACTTTCGGTGGTTGTATTGGAAGCCGAATAATAAGCATTGAAAGAAGGCCCGGCAAAAATGGAGAATTTTTTATGGATATGCCAGCTGGCGTGCAGCTGTATGCGGTTCAGCACATGTGTTGCATTCCAGTTGCCCATGTACAGGTAACTGGTGGTTATTTCGGGGTTGAAATACCATTGTTTGCCCAATGCAATATCGCTGCCGGCACCATAGCCAAAACTGTAGATGGTCTGGCTGCTGTCTGGCCGTATACCGGCAGACAGAATACTGTACAATTTCCGGTTGCCAGACTTAAAACCCAGGTTGAGCGGGATAACTTCATTGCTGCTGATGGTAAGTTTATGGTAGCCTTTGCGAACAATATTGATAATGCCAATACTATATCCTTCCGAAGTATCCGCAATATTAACCATGCCTATTTGCACGCCCTTTAAGCGGTGTGCATAATTTACACCGGCACTCAGCTGAAGTCCGTTCATCTCTTTTGCCGCTACGTTAAAATTTGGTGCAACCTGCAACCCGCGCACATTCATGCATCCTACATTGCCATAGCCGGCTGCCTGCACGCCGCGTACATCGTGCCCTGCAACATTAACCAAACCTGCCAGTTGTACACCCTGCATGGCGCCCACCACCATATTGGCGAAACCAGCTGCCTGCAAACCATGCACACTGTCGAGCACCGTGTTATTAAAGCCTGCCAGCTGCACACCCCGCAAAGCCCCGCCCGTTACATTTACGGAGCCCGCCGCCTGGAATACTTTAACTGATTTGCGGTTCAGGTTGAACAGACCGGCCAGTTCAATACCTTCTGCGCCGCCGGTATATCCGCCCACGATATTCAGCGAATAATGGTTGATGACCTGCGAACTTAATTTACCCTGTGTGCTAAGACCGGGCGTTAAAGACACCTGCATGGTACGGTTTGCGAAAAATTTGCGAAGGTTGATACTTTGTATTTTTTGCCGGGAGGAAAGCATCATACGGCCCAGCATGGTCCTTTCTACCTGGTTATGGGTACCGTCGAAAAAAAAAGGCGGGCTATGGTTATTCCAGGGCGTATTTAGACCGATACTGGCAGGCGGATTTGCCGGCGCAGGCGAAAGTTCCACCGGTTGTGCAGTAAGACGTGTTGCCATTACCCGTATCAGCAATTGCTGGCCGGTCTGCGGTAGCACATAAACACTTGTATCATCATAATATGCCTTGCTGACAGTCAGGGAAACAGCATGCCCGTTTTTCAACTTAATGGAAAAATATCCATTCGCGTCGGTCAGTGCCGATTGCAAATGCTGCTTTTCATACACGCTTGCATCCTGTATGCCTTCACCGGTTTCCTGGTCAACAATATATCCCCGAATCATATAACTGTTATCGCCAGCCGTTTTCTGAACAGGCGGATTGGGAGATTCTGCCAGCCGCAGAATAATATATTTGCCACTTATCCGGTAAGTATACCGGTTGCGGAACAGCTGGTCGAGTACCTGCCGCAAAGGTTTATTGTTTACCGTAATGCTAACCAGGCTGTCTTTACTGATGATATTGCTGTTATAGGAAAAATAAAAATTTCCCTGGTTACTGATGATTTCAAGCACGTCACCCAAAGGCTGGCTTTTAATTTCCAGGGAAATAGGCCTGTCTGGTATACCCTGTGCACGCAGGGTGCCCGCACCAGCAAAAATGGAAACCAGGAGCAGGAAGCATTTCCTGTTCAGGTTGATCCATGTTTTGTAAAGGATGTTCACTTGTACAATCATTATTTAAGCAAAATGCTATGCTCTTTTTTTTCAACCGTTATACCAAAAGTTTGTGTAATAACAGAAAGGATTTTATCCAATGGCTCGTTATTGAATGTAGTGCTAATGGGCAGTCCGGCGATGTCTTTATTGGTTATTTCTATATTTGCATCAAAAGTTTCATTCAAAACGGCAACCAGTTTCCATAGCGGTGTACCATCGCATATCAATACATGGTTGCGGTAATACATATACAGCCGGTCGGTGGTGTTCGACTTTTCCATTGTGCCCTTTTCGGTGTTTACTGTTACCTGTTCGCCTTTGCTGAGCAATTGCCACTGGCCGTTGTGCCTAACCCGTACACTCCCTTTTTCCACAATGACGGCAGTTTTACCGGCGCCAGATTTCACATTGAATTCGGTACCCACCACTGTAATGGTTACACCTGCACAATTCACCACAAAAGGTTGTTTGGTATTCGGCGTAACCGTAAAAAATCCTTCGCCGGTCATGCTTACCTTTCTTTCCTTACTGTTAAAACGTTCCGGATAAACAAGAGTTGCATGTTTGTTCAGTACTACCACAGACCCGTCCGGCAATTCGCGGGTAACCGGTACCGTAATAGCTTCCAGCCTGATATCATTGGGTGCATAAGCATTCCTTATGATCATAAAGGTTATTGTACCTGTAATGACAAGCATTAACAAAGCAGCAATACTGCGCCAGGGCATGCGGCGGTAAATGGGCCGTACCACCTGCCGGTGGTTCACGTTTTTCAGGAACCGATCCCAGGCGGCCGACTCGTCTGTACGCAAAACGGGCGCAAGTGCCAGGCTTTCCTGCCAAATCATTTTCAGCTGGTTAAAATAACGCTGGTTATCATCCTTTTCGCCAAGCCAGCTATCAACAGCAGCGCGATCCATCCCATCCGTTTCACCAACAAGGTATTTTACAAGCAATGCATCGGTCATTTTATGTAAATCTGGTTTCAATACGCAGGGGTTTTAGCGGTTAATAAAATAAAGTACCAGTAAAGGCAACAGGTCGGCCAGTTTTGTACGCATTAAACGCAGTGCCTTACCCATTTGGTTTTCCACTGTTTTGGCAGACAATCCCAGTTCTGCGGCAATCTCGTGGTATTTGAGGCTTTCAAAACGGCTCAGTTGAAAAATAGTGCGGCATTGCGCGGGCAGTTCATTGAGGGCCTTGCGCAAACGACCCTCCATTTCTTTATGAATGGTTTTCCTGTCGGCCGGTTCCGCTTCCTGCTTCCAGGCAGACACGATACCGGGTTCGGAAGATGCCCTTATTTTAAGGTGTTTCAGGTAATTGAGGCTTGCATTGTGCACGGAGCGGTACAAATAACCAGTAAGCGGGGCGTCAAAATTAAACCGCTCTTTGCTGTCCCATATTTTAAAAAATACCTGCTGAACTACTTCTTCGGCCATGGACTCATTCTTTACAATCGTATATGCATAGGTACACAAGCCCGTGAAACTGCCTTTGTAAAGCTGTTCAAAAGCCTTTTCAGTTGATAACTGGGTGGAAATGCTTACCTGGTATTGCTGCACGTGTATAATTTGATATCCGGCGTCAAATATAGGCTCCCCCATCAAAATACTTTTACCTATTATACAACTGGCAAATGATTTACCCCTATCGGCAATAAAAAATAATATGAACGCCCGCCTTTGTTTTAACGTAAACGAAAAATACCAGAAAAGGAATTCAAATTTTGCCCGCCTTGGTTTTGCATGCCCGGGGATTGAAACTTGAATTTCTTATAAGCGGATAAGCGTAAAAGCGATGCGGGTAAATAAAAAAACCATGGTCTTAGTCGACACCCAGATCAGATGTAAACGACTTTTCCGGCAATATCTCAAAAAGGTCGACGCCAATTTTTTCTGCTGTAATTCCCATTACGGCAATATATATTTCATGTTTACTGGATATTGCATCCCGGTTTACAAGACTTTTATAATTTGCTGCACAAACTGCATCAATAAACCGTTCAACCGAAATACTATTCCAGTCGTAGTTAGGTTTCCAGGCAATCATTTGCATAAACCTATCCAGGAATTTATTGCTTTTCAGTATAGACTTTTCTGGACGTGGTAATTCCAGTGCAAGGGCCGACGCTAGACCAACCCATTTTTGATCATGCTCTACCGAAAGATATGCTGCTATATTATCTGTCATTGAAATGGCAGGGTTGTTTTGTTGCGCCATCTTTTCCGAAAAAAGATCAAAAACCCTGTTTCGCAAATGCACCGAGTCACTTTGAATATTCAGGTGTTGTGCAACGGCATCACACATGTTTTGAATGGTAGCAATGGATTCTGCTTCAGGATCCGGTATTCGAATCCTGAAATAGTTTTCAGTTTCCATCATTAATTCTACACTGTCCAGTCCCATAATAAATAAAATACTTGAGTTTTTTATATAAAAGCGGTCAATTCAAATTTGATCCCCGAATACTACCGGTGTTGCAAAAATTCCACACTATGCCACACAAAAATAAAAGATAACCGCTCGAAAATTTGTTCCGGTTGTCTTATAATATTACTATAAAATGACTGATAGATCAATCCAAATTGAAGCCGCGTGCAATACCGGCATGCCCAACCCGGTTTTTCATTACTGTATGCCGGATACCGGTTGAAAATGTTTACCCATCACCGGATTACACTTTCAAAATATGAGTGCGCATTCAGCCATTCACATGGCATCGAAGCATTGCTGCAATGCCTGTATATAACATCATGTCCGTCAAATTGCATGTAAAAGTCGCAAACGTCCCATAGCAAGTCCCAATTACACCCGTTTAAAAATAAACGGCCTGGGTAGTTTTGTATTGTACTCAATCAATAAACAAAACAAAAAAATACAATTATGAAAAAGGCAACCATTATTTTTTATGTAACCACTACTATTATCTTTTTAATGGAAGGACTGGTACCGGCATTGACGTCTCAGACGCAACTGGCAAAAGAAGGCATTCTGCATCTCGGTTACCCTGCTTATTTTGGACAAATGCTGGTGGTATTTAAAGTAGCCGGGGCAATTGCGTTGATTTTGCCGCAAGTGCCAAAACGAATAAAAGAGTGGGCATATGCAGGATTTGCTTTCGAAATCATAGCTGCCTCCATATCTCACGGCGCTGTTGATGGTACCGGAAATTTTCAAACCTGGTTTCCATTATTGTTCCTGGCAATTCTGATTGCTTCTTATGTGTCGTATCACAAAAGAGAAAAGATCAAAGCAGCCGTTTCCGCCAGCAGGATAGCAACCTTCAATAAAGAATTGGCGGCATAAAAATTGTCCCGGTTTTGCCTGTTATGTGCCGGGCCATGAATAAATGGTTGCAGGATATAAATTGCCGCATTCGTGTATACGCCATCGTAATTCTTCATGATAAAAGCCGTGTTGCCAGCTTGCTAAAATATAAGGAAAATAATGCAACAATGGTGTCACGGGTAAAAAATCAATCTGTATTATTTTTCTGATCCGTTCGGGCGTTTAAATGATTTACATTCAAAAAATTGCTTTATTTCGTACAAAAAAAACAATCTTATGCTGGTAGCCTACCTTACATTCAACGGCAACGCCGAAGAAGCATTCAACTTCTACAAAGATGCGCTGAATGCTACTATTACCAATGTACAGCGCAATGGTGATTCACCGCAGGGCGCGCAAATGCCTGAAGCCGACAAGAAAAAAATCATGCACATCGCACTGGAAGGACCGCATGGCGTGCGGTTAATGGCGAGTGACTATTTTGATTTTATGGGTGAACCTTTTACACCAGGCAATAATTTCTCCTTATCGCTGCACCCCGACAGTGATACTTTGGCAGATGAATTATTCACCAATATTTCTGCTGGTGGCACCGTGATAGTACCCATGAGCAAAGCACCCTGGGGTGATTACTTTGGCATGCTTATCGATAAATTCGGGATAAAATGGATGATCAACAACGCCAAAAAATAACCACACAGAATTGAAGTGATTTTGTAACCCGGAATAATGGTTTACTGGTGTGTTTCAAAAAAGCGCATCCAACAAAAGACAATACAAATTTTCATCTTAGCAGTTAGTTTTGGTTAACGAACCCTGTTTTTACAGGGTTCTCTTGTTTTAGGGCAGGCACCATAGGAGGTTATAATTTCTCTTTCCGGGGCGCTTGTTTTTTCAACATTCCGCGCGACTGAACAGCACCAACTACTTTTAATGGAGTAAATTTTTTGCCTTCCAACTTGTTATAGTTCACAAAAAACACCAGCAATTCCTTTATTATTTGCGCGGGTAAATGGCCAATGGTCTTTATATGTCCATATGCCAGCGAATCATCCGGAATAAAAAAGAACCGGTCATTGCGGACAGTTTTACCCGCTTCCTTTTGCGTGGCCTGCAGCATACCGATCAGACGGCAATTGACCTGGCAACCAGGGAAAGTTTGAAATTCAGCAATCACCATAGCATCCAGCGGATCGCCATCCTGGCCAGTGGTTCCGGCAATAAACCCAAAATCAAACGGGAATACCATTCCAAGCGGTAATATCTTTTTTAAGCTAAAGCTCTTTGTCTTTAGGTCATAATGGTATTTAACGCGGCTATTGGCAGGCGTTTCTATGGTCACCGTTGTCAATGGCATCGGGAGTTATTGGTTTTTTAAAATGGGGTAAAACGTTATATCCAGGCTTTCATACCATTTTTCTATGAATGCCGCATCACATGAAACTCCAGTATCCATGAATTTCTTCCAGGTGGATATTCGTCTCCGGCCAGTGATCCAAATTAAAACCGGGTGCTTTTTCCAGCACTTCTCTCGGGGTATCCAGTACATACTGTTTTTTTTCTGTATCTACCTGCAACAACCGGAACGGAATTGCAAAGTACTTGATGCCAATACCGAGGAATCCGCCGAACTCAATAACGTAATAAACAATTTGACCCGTGTTTATGTCAATCATAATGTCTTTAATATCACCCATGCGTTCACCCTGCTTGTTATGAACCTTATCTCCAATGATGGAAGAAGCGGTTAAATGCTTAAGCGGCAGGTTGGGCAATAAGGGCCCATTGTTTACGCCTGTTAGATTGTCTTTTAGTAAATTATCCATATTGGGTTTGTTTATGTTGAATAATTATTTACATAGGCCAGGGTATATCAATTACAGTAAAAAATACTGTGCCAGTTTTGCCTGTTTAACTTCTCCGGCAGCTGTATGTAACAGTAATTGGCATGCTCATTGAGCCATTAATGGAAGGCATCAGCAATAAGGTTAACCACCCCCTTTGCTTTCCCGGTATTTATAACTGTTTCTAAACAAAAAAGGATGAGCCAGGCATTTGTAAAAGAGCAAGATGATCAGTGGCTGCACGATGTGCCTGGCACCCTGCAAGCACTGGCGAACTACCTGACCAGAGAAAACAACGGCATCAGGGTGTACAATAAAAAATTATCTGTTGAAAACGGCCGGGAAGTGTACGAAATGAGCAATGGCCTGAAATACAGTAAAGATGCGCAGGGTAAATGGGAGATAATATAACGCTAAATGATGGCGTATTTATAAATCCACGTCTCCACTACTCCCCCAGTGAATTATCAACTAAATATAAAATAGACCGGTAATTTTCGTTTGTGGCTTCAGACATAGCAATTTCACAGGTCTTGGTGGATGAATAATAGCCATCAAATTTATTTTGTTGCAATTCCATGGCTTCCGGCCGCGTAGCTGAAGCCGTTAGTTCGGGAAATAAAAATCCGCGGTCGCCGGCCATACCACAGCATCCGGCATATGCGGGAACTGTTACTTCTTTTGCAAAATGCTTTGCTACCGCCAGAAATTTATTCTCCGTCTTCATTTTCTTTAAGGAGCATACCGGGTGCAGTACAACACGGGCATTTTTGTGTTTCGCTGCAGTAACCGGCATTACCCGATCGTGCAGAAAATCTACGCTGTCCATTATCGTCAGCGCATCGTATTTGATCCTCCGTTCTTCATCAAGCACCGGCCGCATTTCCTGCAGGGTATACGCACAGGAACTAACGTCTATGACTATTGCCAACACGCCTTGTTTGCTGGATTGCCACAGCGCATCCACTATTTTGTTTGCGGTAAACCGGTAAGCACCGGTAAAACCTTTCGAAGAAAATACCTGGCTGCAGCATCTTCCGTTTACATTGTTTAAAACATGTACTGCAATGCCTGCCTTGCTGCAAACACTTATAAAAGTTTCCATTAAATTTTTCTTCTCGTCCTTATACGTTCCCATTGTGCGGGAAATACAGGCCGGAAAATAAACAATGGCATTACCTGCAAGGGGCGACGCAATTGTATTTTTTGTTTTGAGCACAGCAAGACGCGGTGGCGCTTGCAGCTGGTTAGACCAGGCTGGCATTGCAGGAAATAGTTTTTTTATCCCTTTGGTCAATGAAAGCATGGTATTCTTTCCAAATATTTTATTGATGCCTGCACCGGTTTGTAAGCCAAACCTGGCAGCCCATTCAACGGTCTTAAAATGTCTTGCTATCCATAGCGCTGCGCGGTTGGCAGCAACGGCATGATTTTCCTTTCGCAACCGCTTTATCAAATCGCCGGTATTAATGTCTACCGGGCAGGCGGTTGCGCAGAGGCCATCTACGGCGCAGGTATCCTTTCCGTCGTACTGGTATTGATCCAACAGTAATTGATGATTTCTTTTGTCACCGGCCATTTCCAGGTTTTTTAATACGCGGCGTATCACAATTCTTCGCCGGGGCGTGGCCGTGATATCGCGGCTGGGACAAACATGCTCACAAAAACCACACTCAATGCAACGATCTACTTCTTCTTCTACAGAGGGCATCATTTTCAGGTGCCGGATATGGGCATTGCTGTCTTCGTTGATTATTACACCGGGGTTGAGCAGGTTTTCCGGGTCAATAACGCTTTTTAATTTTTTCATGATCCCGTAGGCCACAACGCCCCACTCAGTTTGTACAAAGGGCGCCATATTGCGGCCTGTTCCATGTTCCGCTTTTAGTGTACCATTGTATTTTTCAACCACCACCATCACCACCTCCTGCAGGAAACGGTCATACCGGGTAATTTCTTCCGCCGTGTTGAAAGACTGTGTAACCACAAAATGTATATTGCCGTCTTTTGCATGACCAAAGATGATGGCATTTGAATAGGCATATTTTAGGAAAAGCTGTTGCAGATCCAAAATGGCATCGCCCAGTTTTTCAACCGGAAATGCAATGTCTTCCAATATAACCGAAGTGCCGCTGGCCCTGATGGCGCCTACTGCCGGAAAAAGGCCTTTGCGCACTTTCCACAAAAAAGCCTGCTCATCGGGATCGCTGGTAAAAACGGGATCGTTCAGCAGGGAGAGTTCTGTTGAAGAAAGCAGGAATTGTTTTACCCTGTTTTCCAGTTTGTCTTTGTCGCCCTCCTGGAATTCAATGAGCAATGCCGCAGCCGTTTCCGGCAGCGTTTTTACAATGGCGGGAATGCCCGGCATATCTTCTACTGCGCGTAGTGATGCCCTGTCCATTAATTCAACCATCATTGCACCGGCATTTGTTAATGGCACAATGGCCTGGCAGGCAGCATACATATCAGGAAAGTAAAGAAGCGCGGTTGCTTTAAACGGATAGTCGGGCACCGTATGCAACACTGCTTCGGCAATAAAAGCCAGAGTACCTTCTGCACCAATCAACAGGTGCGCCAGTATATCGAGCGGATGGTCAAAGTCGATAAACGCATTGAGCGAATACCCAACGGTTGTTTTGGTTTGATATTTTGTTCTGATCCGGTTGTACAGCAACTGGTCTGCATTGATCTGTTGCTTTATTTCCGAAAGCGCAATATGGATTGCGTGGCACTCTTTTTCAAACCTGGTGTAATCATTCTTTTCAGCGGTAGAAAAAGTATTCCCGTTGGGCAGGATAAACCTTATATGCCGGGTGGTGTGATATGAATTGAGCCGGACACCGCAGCACATACCGCTGGCATTGTTAGACAGGATGCCCCCCATCATGGCAGCATTGATACTCGCCGGGTCGGGACCAATCTTGCGCTGGTATTTTTTTAAGAACGCATTCACCATACCTCCTGTTATGCCGGGTTGTACACATACCATATCTCCTTCCTCTTCTATTTTCAGTTTGTTCCAGAACTGGCTCAGGTCTACCAGTATACCATCTGTAATAGATTGACCAGAAAGGCTTGTACCACCGGCGCGGAATACCAATGGAATTTTGTGCTGCCGGGAGAATCGGAACAATGAAATCACTTCTGCTTCGCTGATCGGTTGCACTACCGCTTTTGGTAACAGGTAATAAAATCCTGCATCGGCTGCAAAAGATACCAGGTCTATATAACGATCCCTGATCCGGTTTTCCGGAAATATTTTTCGCAGCTCATGATTCATGTCATTCATGCTTGGGTAGTGGCGGTTTATACAATACCGGCCCAAGATACCAAACCAAATGCAAATGAAAATCAACAGAAAGGCTGCGTCTTTAAACGAAATGATGATTATTGCGGATACACCGGTTGCAGATAGTATTTGCCTGCCTGATTGAGCGGCGATTCTGTTTAATACGCCCTTTGAAAAAGACAATAGCCACGGCAATACTATCATGTATCATTATTTGATACAACATTTTAATTTTAGCCAATAATCGTTGCAATTATTTTATTCGTGAATGAGAATGCGTGTTCCGCTTTCCATTGCCTCGTAAATTTTGTTTAACAGCAGCACGTCCTGCCGGCCCATCTCACCGGGTACGGGGCTGGGTTGGTTATTTCTGATAGCAGCTGCAATGGCATCCATTTGTAAAGCCTGCTGCACCACCTGTTCATAATGCATCGGACCATAAGATGCTTTTCCATGAATACCGGTATACTCAAAAGCAGGTTGCAATTCAAAAAAACCGTTTGAAGCCGTTGCATGCAAGTAATTCAATTCCTCCACGTAACTGCAGGAGCATTCTGCCATATAACCACCCGCATATTCCAGTTGAAACTCCAGCGACTCCTCCATTTCGCTGAAAAGTTCCGGCTTTGTTTTTTTACCCGCCTGCGCATGCACGGCAATAGGTTGTGTATTGAAAATATAACCCGCTGCCTGCACACAATAGATGCCAACATCCATCAGAGGGCCGCCACCCGCCAGTTGTTTATTCAGTCGCCACCCGTCTGTACCGTTCAATCCGTCCTTTGCAATTAGTTTTTGTACAGGGCCATATTTTTGGGTGGATGCCAAACGCATCATCTCCTGGTTATAGGGTTCAAAATGCAAACGGTAGCCGATGGACAAGCTAACGCCTGCTTCGCGACAGGCGCGGATCATACTATCGCAATCTTCTACGGTGGTAGCCATGGGCTTTTCACAAATGACATGTTTACCCGCACGGGCAGCGCGCACCACAAAACCAGCGTGCAGGGCATTGGGTACCGCCACATAAATTATATCGATGGCCGGATTATCTTTTATAGCATCAAAATTATCATAGTCATAAATATTCGCTTCATCCAGCGAATACTTTGTTTTCCATGCGCTGGCTTTTACCGGATCGCCTGTCACAATACCTGCCAGGTAACATTCTTTGGTTTGCTGCAAAGCAGGGGCTAGTTGCCCGCCGGCGTATTTTCCCAGTCCCAGCAGGGCAACGCCATATTGATTGGTTTCTTTGTTCATATGCACTGTCTATCAAACCGGGGGCCAATAATCAGTGAAATATTTGCAGCGTTGGCAGGAGCAACAGATCAATTTTTATAGAGATAGAATGGAGAAAAAGGATACGCACATCCGCCGAATTATAAATTGCTTTTTCCGGAGTATATAAAAAATAAGACAACCTGCGGTTGTTGCCAGGTCAATTTTATACCAGACTTCTTTAAGTTAACCCGCGCATAAGCGTATATGCCTTAGTTTTTTTACATTTACGCATGTACCAGGTATATGTGATTGAACTGTCAAAAAAAGTATTCACCGGTGATACAAAGTTCCGCAATGCCAATCCACAGTTTAATGGTGTGCTTGAATGCCTGTATGTAGGCATGACCAGCAAGACACCGGCAGAACGGTTCAAACAACACAAAACCGGTTACATCAATAAGAAAGGCCATAATTTATCAGCTGTCATTGTGCGCAAATACGGTAGCTACCTGCGCCCCAGCCTGTACAATCATATTAATGTGAACCCAATGAGCCGCAGTCAGGCGCTTTTAATGGAAAAAAAGCTGGCACTGGACCTCAGAAAAAAAGGCTATGCCGTTTGGTTTAATTAAAATGGTTGCCGACCCGCCAAAATTCTTTCTCCCGACTGCCCGATCCCGTTATGGGATGCTTTCCATGCATAAAAAATGATTCCCGAACTGAAACGGTTTTCCCTATTATGGACAACTTAAGCGCCATTGTGCGGATAAGTTATTGTTTACCAGGGCTTTTATTACTGGCACTGTACTGGAAACAAATGGTTAGCACTGAAATTAAATTCTACCGTTATGAAAAAAAATTTTAATCTCCTGGTTGTGTTAATAATAAGCACTTTGACCAGCTTTGCTCAAACCACCTACACCGTTAATTCAAACAGCAGCTACCCTGCAAATTGTTCAGATTGCACTTTTAATATAGCATCCGGTATTACCCTTACCATCAGTAAAGATGGCACCTGCAACAACTGTACTTTTAACGGAGGCAATATTACGGTTGAAAATAATATTAAATGTCAGCCCTGCACTTTCAGCGGCAACACGATTACCATCACCGATAAGGCGATTAACCCCAACTCAAAAACCACCAGCTTTACAAATGTAAAACTGACTGCAAAAGGCGCCAGTTCAATTACGGCAAACACCCCTGTTACCATTACCAATTCAATATTTACTTTTAACGGAACTTCTTTTTTCAATAATAATGGCGGTCAGCTGGACCTGTCGAACAGCACGCTTAATTTTTTTGACGACTCCTATTTTAACGCCAATGCCGGACCAATAAACTTAAAAAATGGCAGCAAACTGGTTGCAGGAAATGGCCTGCTTGCAAGCAAAGCATATATTCAGATAAACGGACCGGTATTAAATATTTACGATAACAGTTCTTCCATTGTTCTGGCTAATAACAATAATTATTATTTCAACTGGAGCAGTTTTAATTCTATCAGCAATGGAAAGAGTTATACCACTACTTATCCCAGTGCGGCAAGCAGCATCAATTGCGGTGCCCCCGGCCAACATGCATGCGGTATGTGGAGTTCACCCACTGTGTACGGTCCTGCTGTACTTGCTTCAACTGGTGTAGCCTCCATCGCTTCCACTTTACCGGTTGTATTGGGCAGTTTTACAGCCAGCAACAATAACAGCAACATCATTCTTGCCTGGACAACCACCCAGGAAATCAATACTTCTTATTTTAATATTGAACGCAGCAGCAATGGCACAACCTGGGATAAGATTGGTACAATACAGGCAAATGGCAACACATCATCTGCCAGCAAATACCAGTACACCGATGCTGCCCCGCTCAAAGGCGCCGCTTACTATAGGCTGGCCATGGTTGATTTGGATGGTAAAAAAGAATATTCATCTGTTAAATCAATACAGGCAACGCAATCAGCAACTGTACAATGCTACCCTAATCCTGCTTCTGAAAAAATAAACATCGCTTTAACAGCCGGCAACAATGAAAGCACCGTAAAGTTAATGACACAGAGCGGCCAGGTATTACAGCAACGTAAAACCGCTGCCAATATGCTGATGGTTTCATTTGATGTTCAGCAATATCCCCGCGGAATGTATATGTTGTCTGTTGAATCTGCCAATGGCGCAATCACGAGCCACATGCTGATGATTGCACATTAACAGCACCGGTTTTAAAACCCTGGTTAAATAGTTGGTCCGACATGCGCTGGCATGCATTTGAATATATCGGGCAGGGGCAAGCCCTGCTCCTACATTCATATTTTATCATAACAATCCTGAAAATCCGCGTTCCATCAGCCCGACTTGCCTTTGCAGATCTTTAAAAACGGTTACTGTATCTGTCCTGGTAAACTATTCTGTTTACCTCAAAATAATTTTTTGTTTTACCTTACTACCATTAAAAAATAATTTTTATGACCGCAAGAAAAAATTTTAATACTGATAAAGTTGCACGGCTCTCCACATTGTTCCCGCAGGCTGTGATTGCCGGTGGGCTTATTTTTTTGTCGGGCACAGCCGGTACTGACTCAATTTAAGGCGGCATTGTCAGCAATGATTTTGAGGCACAGGCAAGGCAATGTTTTTTGAACATTCAGACTATTTTAGAACAGGCAGGCAGCCATCTGTCGAAAATTGTAAAGACAACTGTTTTTATGGTGACCGGAAACGATTTTAGTATTCTCAATAAAGTATATGCTGAATTTTTTCCCGAAAATGCACCAGCGCGAAGTGCTCCCCAGGTCATGCCGTTTCCGGCAGGCATTCTTATCTCCGTAGAATGTATAGCAACATTGTAATTCCTGGCTCTTATGAGCCTTTATTCATTTCGACAGCTATTATTTTTTGAAGCCGGCGGGTGTACCATTTATTTACAAGGCAAAATGCCTGTGCAAAAAAAATGGGACCGGTCAGGGTCCCATGTTCAATTTATAAATGAATCAAAAAGCTTAGTTTGAGAACAGTGCGCCTGCTATCAATCCAACAATTGCACCCGTAATGATACCCTTGCCAAATGAATTTATTTTCTGTTGCCTTTCTCTTTGTGTTTCGGAAATCCGGCGATCCCTTTCGTACCTGTTCATGGAGCGGTCGTTGCGAAAACGGCTGATCCGCTGATCATAATCATGGTTAACGCGGTCAATGGCAGCACGTCTGTCTTTTTCGTGCATATTTGATTGCCTGCCGTTGTTATAATAATCACTGTTGGCATAGCCTCTGTCGTAAGAAGTATTGTTTGGCTGGTTGTATTCCCATTGTTTGTTGTCCTGCTGGTAATCGTTTTTCTGGTGTCTGTTCTTTCCGCGGTCTTGTGCAAACATGGTGCTAACAGAGATTAACGCTAAAAAGAGAATGTATAACTTTTTCATGGTGTTTTGTTTTAAAATTGATTAAGTAAAGTAATTCAACGTATATAAGACAGGCAATGGGTTGCTATGTTTAATACAGGTACAGGCTCATGGCAGACGAAAAAGGGGAATTCGTCGCAGGATTTTAGTAGTGGGCAAAAACGGGTGTTTCCGGGGCTGTTTTTTCGTACCGGGGGGCGGTTGTAACTGCCGATCAGTTTTCGGATTATAACGGCAACAAATTGGCCGCGGGTGAACCAGATCACCTGCAAAATTTTTATATTCTGGCTTTACTAAATTATTTAGTATTTTTGTGTAAATATTTATATGCCCCTTCATGAATATCCCAAGGCTGAATTTCATCCATTTTATATTGTTGTAAGGATTGAAGGCTATAACCGCCGGCTGAAGGTTATTCAAACACTGAAGGGTATTGGCGAGGAACAATACAAGGTTATTGCCCGCAATAAGACACTGGTATTCTCTACCAACAAACCCATTATTGAACGCCGTAATCTGAAAGATTTTCCGTGGACCTGGCAGTTGGTTGCGGGGGAATTACAAAATCAACGCGCACAGGAAGCCATCATTGAAGCATTGGAAATGCACTTACGCGGAAAAAATAAACCGGGAAGTGGTTTGTATGTGGCCTAATTTTATAGTAGCCTTATAATTGAACCGGCCCCCGGCAAAACGCTTTTTACCCTGCAACTTATTATCTCCTTGTACGCTAATCCAACATTTTCAAACGTTGAACGCATTATTTACCACACCTGGTAAATCTCTCTTGACCCCGTAAGGTACAGATCGTGATAGCCCTTCATTTGCTCTTTCATCTTTTTCATTTCCTCACTGTCCTGCATGTATTTTTGAAAATTCTGTTCATAAGCCGTCAGGCTATCGTATTTAGTAACCATTACCACTTTGTTATAACCGCCGGTAAGGTCGGTCATAATATTAACCAGTTCGGGGTTGGGTTGCATGACCTCTTTGAAGAGTTTAGCGAGTTTGGATGCATTGCCCGGTTTGCAGATGAAAATGTCGTGAACGATAATCATAACAATCATTTTTTTGGTGAGTAAATAGCGGAAAGAAGGGAGCGGATGGAGAATGAATAAAGTTATAAAAGTTATTTCAATATTTCCGGTAGTTGACAATGATGAAATTATTGAACGGAATACCTGTTTTTGAAATAATCCAATACATGAAAAACCGGTACATGATTATATTTGCGGGGTTATGAAATTAACCATCAATGATAAAAAGACCGGCGGGGATCTGATATTGGTCAAAGATGAACCATCTCTTGACCATCTTTTTTATTCGCGTGATAAGGACAAAAAATATTTCACCCTTGCCTGGAACAGGGGTGACAAACAAACGGTTACCATCGACGGCGAACCGGGCGGGCTGAATACTAATACGCTGCTGCCCCTGATGTTTAACCAGTCATTCAATTTTGAAAGACCTTCCGATATTGTGGCCTGGCGGTTTAACCGCGAATTTTATTGCGTGATAGATCACGACGCCGAAGTGAGCTGTGTGGGCTTTTTATTTGGCATGGGTGATAAATTGTTTATCAACCTGGAGGAACCGGCGCAGGATCGGCTGCAGCTATTGCTGGAGATCTTCATTCATGAACTGAATACGCCCGATCATATTCAATCCGAAATGCTGATCATGTTATTGAAAAGGCTGATCATTATTGTAACGGGCATTGCCAAACAGGCCTATGTGCCCAATCCTGCGCTGCGCGATGAAAGAATGGATATCTTCCGCAAATTCAATTTACTGGTGGAAGCGAATTATTTTAAAGAACATTCGGTGCAATTTTATGCAAACGCCCTGCACAAATCACCCAAAACCCTCGCCAATACTTTCCTGCTGTATAACCGTAAAACACCGCAGCAGATGATACAGGAGCGGATCATTATCGAGGCCAAAAGGCTGCTCAGTTATACCGATAAGCCCGTTAAACAGGTAACGTATGAACTGGGATTTGAAGATCCCGCATATTTCAGTAACTTTTTTAAACGGCATACCAGTGTTTCTCCGGCTGATTTCAGGATCGGGAAATAATTACAATTAACCGGGAAATGCCTGCATTCTTTCCGGGCAGCTGTTGATGCACCTTTGTCTTGTTGATGCAAACAAAACCTTCAACAAACAAAAAACAATGAAAAAGTTACTTACCACCGCCATCGCAGCCACCCTTCTCACAAGTGCAGCCTTAAACGCTGAAGCCCAACAAGTAAAAAATGTAGTGCTGGTTCATGGCGCATTCGCTGACGGTTCCGGATGGAAAGCGCTCTACAGTGTACTGACCAAAAAAGGTTACAATGTAACCATCGTACAAAATCCGCTGACATCACTGGAAGATGATGTAGTTGCAACAAAACTGGCACTGGACAAACAGGATGGTCCCGCTATACTGGTCGGTCATTCCTGGGGTGGTGCGGTTATTACTGAAGCAGGCAATCATCCCAAAGTTGCGGCCCTTGTATACGTAGCGGCATTTCAGCCAGACAATGGTGAATCTGCGCTCCATTGGTTACAGACAGCAAAACCTGCACCCGAGAACGGCGTATTGGCGCCCGATGCCAAAGGAATTGTCTATTATGACAAAGCAAAATACCATGCTGGTTTTTGTGCAGATATTTCAAAAGAGGAGGCCGATTTTATGTTTGCTTCGCAGGGAGCATTTTATGCAAAAGGATTCGTTACTCCTATTACCCATGCAGCCTGGAGAGATAAACCGGTCTATGCTGCACTGGCCACAGAAGATAAAAGCATTGCGCCCGAAATTCAGCACGCCATGTACAAACGGTCCAACACAAAAGTTACCGAAATAAAAGGCAGTCATGTTATTTTCATGTCGCAGCCCGATGCAGTAGCCAAAGTGATTGTGGAAGCTGCAACTGCAGTAAAATAAAACCACCCATAAGGAATTCAAGTTTCAATCCCCGGGGCTGCAAGTCCACGGCGGGTAAAACTTGAATTCCTTTTTCGGTATTTTTTTCGTTTGCTGGAGTGCGATGCAAAACCAGGGCGTGCAACCTGAAATCTTTGTACCCGGCTATTTTAGCAGGCCGCCACTGTCAGCATCAAGGTACAATATCGCCTGGGAATGCCTTCTTAGTATAGTAGATGGATACTGTTCGAGGATATCCTGGTTAATGGTATTGAAAACAGCGACGGCTTTTTTTGCGCCGGGTACCATACAAAAGATATACTGCGCCTGCAGCAGTGCAGGTATGGTGAGCGTCAATGCCCGGGCGGGTACTGCCGCTATATTTTCAAAACAACCATCGTTCACCTGCTGTTGCCTGCACGGAAGATCCAGTGTTACCGGCTTAACAGATACTGAATCATTAAAATTGGCTACCGGTGGATCATTGAAGGCCAGGTGACCGTTTTCGCCGATACCCATACACACAATATCCACGGGGTATTGTTTTAACAGCCGGCCATACCGTTCGCATTCCGCATCCAGGCTCGCGACGTTTCCGTTGAGGTAATATACATTTGCAAATGGCAGCCGGTCAAAAATGCGTTTGCGCAAAAAATTTCCGAATAACTGCGGGGCATCGGCAGACAAACCGGTATACTCATCCATATGAAAAGCGTTTACACGCGGCCAGTCAATATTTTCTTCAGCTACCAGCGCTTCCAGGAATTCATCCTGGGAGGGGGCTGCGGCAAAAATGATGTTCACCAACTCCTTTCGTTTTAACAAATCACGGATGCAGGCCCCTGCGGCCATAGCCGCCGCGGCACCCATCGCCTGCCGCCCGCTGAATACCTGCACAATTAATCTTCCGGCTGTAAATTGTTTTGTCATACGGTGCGTTGTGAATGTGCAGTTCCGATCGTTTGATCATCCGCTTTATAAACAATATTTCCCTGTACAATGGTAGTGTAAATACGGATCTGTTCATCAAAGATGACCAGGTCTGCATCTTTACCTTTTACCAGGCTGCCTTTTTTATCCTGTATGTTAAGAATTGCAGCCGGTGTTTCGCTCATCATCTGAACGGCCTCTTTCAGTGGCACTGCTGCCAGTGTTATCATATTACGCACCAGTTGATCGGCGGTGGCCACACTGCCTGCGAAAGCAGAACGATCGGGTAATTTAGCTACGCCATCTTCTACCAGCACAGCAATGCCGTTTTTTAAACTACCCAACACAGAGGCGCCGGCAGGCATGCCCGAAGCACGCATGGCGTCTGTTATCAATGCGGTTCTTTGCGGACCTTTAATCTTGTAAACAAGTTTCAGCAGTGGCGCCGGTAAATGAGAACCATCTGCAATGATTTCTACGGTCATATTATCTATCAGGTAAGCCGCTTCCACCACACCGGCATAGCGGTAGGCATTTTTGCGGGTAACGCCCGACATACAGGAGTAAAAATGGGTGGCATGGGTGTACCCGTTTTCAAAAGCCAGCAACGCCTCCTCATAAACAGCATCAGTATGCGCAATGGATGGTAGTATGCCCCTGGCGCTAAGGTAACAGCCAAAGGCAATGGCCCCGTCCAGTTCAGGAGCGGCGCTCCATCTTTTAATGGACGCACAATGCTCCAGTATTTCCATGTATTCTTCGGCATCGGGGTTCCGGATATAACGCGGATCCTGGGCGCCTTTCTGGTTCATGGCAAAATACGGTCCTTCAATGTGCAACCCTATAAAGGCCGACCCCTGCGTATTGACGCGGTTCGCCTGTTCATACATATCCAGTGTATCCATCAAATCTTTTTTTTCGCAGCTGAGCGTTGTTGGCATCATGGCCGTGGTTCCAAATGATGCGTGCGTTCTGGCAATGCCCAGGAAAGCTTCCAGGGTATTGTCCATAAAATCGTGCCCGCCTCCGCCATGTACATGCATGTCAATAAACCCGGGAGCAATGTATTTGCCTTTTGCATCTATTTCAAAGGCGCCGGCTGCTTCAATATTGGCATCACTTATTTCGCGGATCTTTCCATCTGCAATGACCATACAGCCATTTTTTATTGTTCGCTGCGGTGTCAGTAGGGTGCCGTTATAAATTTTCAGGAAATTCATATACTCGTTTCATGTTTGGCGACCAGCGTCTCAGCCGGTAAGCATAAAAAGCATAAAAAATAAGATATCCGTAGCAAGGTAATAAGATCCAGTAAGCCTGCCGCGGACCATGCACATCGGCCCAGTAACCGTATATAAGGGGCATGATGGCATTGCCGCACAGCCCCATTATCATCAGGGAAGCACCTGTTTTTACAAACTGGCCAAGGCCATCCAGCGCCAGCGGCCAGATGCCCGCCCATATCATAGAATTGGCAAAACCCAGCAACACTACAAACCACACAGATACATCGGTACGGTACCCCAGCAAATGTATTTCACCATTGGCCAGTAGCACAAGGCAACTAAAAATAAAACCGAGCACCGTACATATTCTTAATGCCGTTAACTGCGAAAGCCAGGCGGGCATCAGGGCGAGGCCCAGCAAATAGCCCGTAATGGTAGCCGTTAGTATATATGAAGGAAATAATTTGGCCTCAATAAAAGACAGACCGGAGGAGGACGCATAGCCAATTACGCTGTCTACCGCTACCACCTGTGCGCCCACATGAAAAAAGATAGCGAATGCGCCCAATACCAGATGCGGAAAATCGAGGATCGTTTTTTTAGCGGTAACAGGCGCGGTTTCGGATATTTCTTCCTCCGGGGCCGTGGCTATTTCAGGCAATGGCGACCATCGCAAAAAAAATCCCAGCGCCAGCAATACCGTGCCCACCACTGCATATGGCAACACTACCCGCCTGGCCAGTCCGTCTAACGCATGTTCCTTTGCCAGTCCTTCCATGGTGGTTATCGCTTTAAAGAATTGTGCATCGCCAGGTAAAATGATCACGGCTGCAAATAAGATAGGTGCAAGTATGCCGGCTCCTTTGTTACAAATGCCCATGATGCTGAAGCGCCGCGCTGCCCGTTCTTTTGGTCCCAATAAAGTGATATACGGATTCACCGCTGTTTGCAGGATGGCGAGGCCTATCCCAATGGTAAACAATCCGCCGAGAAAAATGCCATAAATACGCGTAAGGCCCGCTGGTACAAATAAAAATGCTCCCGCAGCCATCGCCCAAAAACCCACCATCATGCCTCTTTTGAAACCCCATTTTCGCAAGATCAGCGAAGCCGGTAAAGACATGACCAGGTAAGCAATGTAAAATGAGAATGCTACCAGGTAAGATTGAAAGTGATTTAGCTGGCAGGCAATCTTAAAATAAGGAATGAGCATGGCATTGATCCAGGTAACGAAACCAAAAATGAAAAACAATACGCCGATGATCACCATGGAAACGGCCGTATCTTTTTTACTGAGCGTACTGACTGGTACAGGCCTGGCTTCTACTTTCATGCGGGTTGTTGTGGTGTCGCGGGTTGGTTAACTATCCAATTATACATTTATCGGGCGTCTATGTCAACTTTTTTTTAAAGAGCCGGCCGCTTGCTTTTTTTGATGATAACTAAATATCAAAGCATGAATTCACCTTTTCTCAGATGCCGGTATACCATGACCATCCGGTATCGCCGGTGTCAACAAATTCATCTGTTACAACAATGCGCTGCAGGTATTTCACGCTTTTATATCCTATTTGCGTTTCTACTCTCAGTCTAACCGGTGCACCATGCGGAACTGGTAAGGCCTGCCCGTTCATGCCATAGGCCAGGATTGTTTGCGGATGAAAAGCATCCAGCAGGTCGATGCTTTCCATATAGCCATCGTATGCGTAGAAATTTACAAAGCGCGCGCTTGTTAATATGCCGGCATTATTCAGAACAAGACTAAGGGGAACACCTGTCCATTCGGCTATGGCCGTCCATCCTTCTTCACAGGTATGCCGGGTAATCTGCGTGCGCGAGGGAAATTGTTTCAGGTCTGCGAGCGTATAAGATACCGGGCGGGTTACGCGGCCTTCAATCCGCAGGGCCCAGTCGCTGAAAGAAGCGCTGTGCATGCGAGCATAGTCTTCACTATAAGGAACATTATGATCACCCCGCCTGGATGGATCACCGGGATTGGTGGTACCGGTTGCCGGAAACGCGGATATGTTGGCAGACGGGTATTCTTTTACAAGCGACTGACCAGGTAAAAGTGCACGATGCGCTGCATAGGTCAGTGCATCGCCCATACGCAATATATTGCCGTAGGTGGGCGGCAATTTTTTTCCGCATCCTGTTACCAGCACTCCGCCCAGGGTAGTCAATCCTGTAATAATTGCGTTGCGCCGGGATATGAGGTGTTTCTTTTTCATATTATTTTCCAATTGTCATAGCCTGCATTTGCTGTTTAAAGCCCGACCGGATGACCATTACTATATGAACCACCAGGAACAGCACCAGTGAAAACGAAGCAAAGAAATGGATCGTCCGGGCGGACTGCGCGCCGGCAAATATTTTTAATAAAAATGGATAGGCAGCTGTAATGGCAGGAGACATGGTGAGACCTGTCATAACCGTTAGTGGCAGCAATAAAAATACAACAGACATATAGGTATATTTCTGGAGCAGGCCATAGCGCTCATTGGTTGCAGGCTGAACTTTTCGAAAGTGTTTTATAAAATCATCCCAAAATAAGCGCGCGCTGAATGCCGTATTGCGCGGCCATAGACGCCGTTTAAAGTGACCAGTGAAAATACCTGCCAGCAGGTAAAACAATCCCGTTATAACAAGAAACCATGCCGAAAGAAAATGAAGGCTCCTGCCCCAGCCATTCTGATTGAAAATTTCATAGGTGCGACTGGAACTTACCGGTGAACCGGCAGTATTAAAAAATGGTTTTGTTTTTTCCCAGCCACCATGCTGATAGTTCCGGCTTACCGGCAGTTCAAACAATGCGGGTGTAAGATCATTTCCGGCATCTCCCCAATAGAATCTCGGATGCACCATTATGATCTCATAGCCGCTATAGACAAGTGCAAAGAAACTGATGGTTACTATCCAGTGAGAAACCCTTACCCAGCGTGAATGCCGGATTTTTTCAGGTAATGCAGTGCGGGGAGCAGTTATTTCAGGAAGATCAATCATTGCTGATGGTCAAATTAACAGACTGAATATACATTTTTATTTCTGGATTCAGCAGGAGCAAACCGCTGTGGGTTTCATTTGTTCAGAAACAGTAATCGGGCAATGAGAGATGGTATAACAGTAAAACGATCTTTTTGCCTGGACTGATATCTATACATGCGGGTAAAATGAACCCGTTTATTCGTGGATGGTAGAATCGTATTTTCATTTAACCACCATGGAGCAAACCTGGCAAAAAAATAAAAAATATTGAACAAAAAAAAATCAGGCCGGTGATTACCGTCCTGATTAAATGCCACTGACCATACAATTCAGGCCCGTCCGATAACCTTGAGTAAAAATGCAATAATAGCGATTACAAGGAGAATGTGAATGATGCCCCCTGCGTGGTAACCCAAAAAGCCAACGGCCCAGATAATGACAAGAATAACGGCGATTACATACAATAGATTTCCCATGATGGTTGGTTTATGTAAAGAATAGTGTAACAAAGTTTCACATATACACATTACACCTGGCTATCTTTCGCTATGTGCATAACCTGCCTGATGCGCGCTTCGCCCGTCTTTATTGCTTTTAACGATGTTAGCGCATGTGTAGTGTTTTTTCTCCTCCGCACCAGGTAAAGCAATACTGTTGCCGCAATAATAATTCCAGCACCTGTTGCAGTAATAATATTTTTAGATTTCATAGCGTGATTGATTGATTTTCTCAAATAAAAACTACGGTTCTCATAAAATGTCCGTATTCATTTTTGGAACGGCCTGTTGCGCTTCCTGTTTCATTTCCTGGTCGACTCCTTTCTGTAGTTTGTCAAGCAAACCGGTGATGCTATCTTTTACAGCATCGGTTACATCACAGGCCTTATCGGCAATTTTCTTCCGTGTTGCAGATCCGCTGTCGGGTGCCAGCAAAATACCGGCAATAGCGCCAATGGCGGCACCTGCAATAAATCCAAGGGTTAATTTTGTGTTTGCCATAGCTTATACCATTTTTACTTCTATACCTTCAAATCCGTGCCGGTATTTGCTGCGCTTGTTATTGCACGGCATCATTGGGTTTGAGGAAATTTATCGCCAATAATGATTGGCTTTCTGATGATGGCATATTTTTTATGCTATAATTTACATGGTCAACGAATGCCAGAAGTTTAAAACCTCACGTACGGGTTTATATGAATTTAAACCGGGATGTCTCAACACATTTTTTCGCAGGATAGCACCGGATGAACAGTTTCGTTTTATCACCTTCCAGGACAATGATTACCGCCTGGGCAACCTCACCATTCTGCTGTTCAACTATGTTCCGGATACTGTTTTTGTCACGGTTGAAACACCGCTGGATATAGAAGATGCGCTGGATGAACTGGCAACCTTCAATACAGGTGTCTGCTGGGATTACGGAACATTGAATTATTTTGACAGCGTGTACAAGGACCGTTGTTGTATTACAGTAGAATTGAGACTGACTTCCGTACCAATGCGCGTAGGCGGGAACGGTTTGCTGATTGGCTTTATTTGAACAGCACTTTATTTGAACAGAAAGGGTGCGAATGCGGAATTATTTATTCCGGTATTTCACTTTTGCTTCGGGTTGTTGGTGATAACACCAACAACGGCGGAATTCTTTATTCCGGTATTTCACCTTTGCTTCGGGTTGTTGGTGATAACCCCAACAACGGCGGAATTCTTTATTCCGGTATTTCGCCTTTGCTTCGGGTTGTTGGTGATAACACCAACAATGGCGGAACTTGAATTCTTTATTCCGGTATTTGCCTTTACTTCGGGTTGTTGGTGATAACACCAACAACGGCGGAATTCTTTATTCCGGTATTTCACCTTTGCTTCGGGTTGTTGGTGATAACACCTACAACGGCGGACGCGGCGGTCGGTACCGAAGGTTTGACTTTTAAATTGCAAAATTGCCCGGGAACATATCTATGCAACCGTGCATGTACGCTATATTTTGAAATCCGGCACATCTTCTCTTTGCTTCCATTGCAGGCCGCCTCCGGCCGCAACGCGCATCTTCTCCAGCCATCCGGTGAAACTATCTGTTCCTGATTCTTCTTTTCGGGCCCTGCCCATCATTTGTCTCCTGGTTGTGGCGCCACTTTCGGGCGCGAATAAAATGCCCGCAATGGCACCTGCAGCAGCACCTGCAATGAATCCGAGAATGGTGTGATTAACAGACATAGCACGATGGTTTAAAGATACTGTTGTAAATCCGTGCCGTAATTTATAACGCTTCACACTCAATGTGATATTATTTGCTGAGGAATTTTATCAACAGCCATTCAGGGCACGGCTGATCTGCAACCGTACATTCAGTGTATCGGAACCGGACAGATGCCCATTGTTTCCATGATGCAAATATTTGAGAACCACCGTACTGTTGAAATTGCATGTTTGTTGCTGGCTTTTGTCCATGCTGCAAAATTTTTTTAAAATCGCCTGGCGCAATATCAAACGCCATAAAGTGTATTCCGGTATCAATATTCTGGGTCTTGCCCTGGGAATCGCCGCCTGCCTGCTGATACTCCAGTATGTATCATTTGAACTGAGCTTTGAAAAGTTCCATGCCAATAAAGATCGGATTTACCGCGTGCAGCAGGACCGCTACAATGACGGAAAGCTTGCTACCCAGTGGGCGGCAGGCGCCTACGCAGTGGGCAATAGTTTTAAAGAACGCATTCCTGAGATTGAAGCCTATGTAAAACTGGTACAGAATAATAAAGTGGTGACCGATGTACAAAACCAACCACTGAAAATAGAAAAAGTATTTTTTGCCAGTGAATCGTTTTTCAATGTATTCAGCTACCCCTTGCTGGCCGGAGATAAAAACACCGCGCTTAAAGAACCGTTAAAAGCCGCCCTTTCTGCTACAACAGCCAAAAGAATTTTCGGCACAACCGATGCTGTGGGTAAAACGCTGGTGGTTAACCGCCGCAGTAATTATATCGTCACAGCTGTATACAAAGATGCTCCTGTTAATACCCAAATCAAACCCGATCTTTTATTGTCATATGCCACTTTTGTACAACGAAATACAGATACCAGCGGCAATGGCCCGGAAAATGCCTGGCAATGGGATGGCTGCCTTACGTACCTGCTGCTGCGCAGCGATGCAGTGCCCAAAAAAGTAGAAGCCAAATTTCCCGGCATCGTGGATCAACTGGCCGGAGCCGGACTGAAAGAATATAATTCAGCTGCTGTTTATAAGCTGCAACCATTGAAAGACATCCACCTTATCTCTCATTATATGATGGAACCCGGCGAAACTGGTGAAGGCAAAACGGTGTACCTATTATTGGGCATTGCTTTTTTTATAGTGGTGATTGCCTGGGTCAATTATATTAACCTGGCTACAGCAAGAGCCATTACCCGTGCCCGTGAGGTAGGTGTTCGCAAAGCCGTTGGCTCCAGCCGCCGCGAGCTCATTATTCAGTTTCTTTCCGAGTCAGCTTTGCTGAACGGTATCGCCCTGGTATTGGCCCTGGGCATTGTATTCATTTCTTTACCCGGATTCAATACGTTGTCTGGTCAGCAGCTCACCGCCTCCCTGTTTGCGCAGCGGGATTTGTGGATAGACCTGGCTGCTTTATTTGTGGTGGGCGTTTTTCTGTCTGGCCTCTACCCTGCCTTTGTGTTATCGGGGTTTAACCCGGTGGAAGTGTTGAAAGGAAAAACCAGCACCACGTCTCACAGCGCACTGTTACGAAAATCGCTGGTGGTGTTCCAGTTTGCCGCATCCCTTTTTTTATTGATTGGCACCGTAACGGTGTACCGTCAGATACATTTTATGCGTCAGCAGGAATTAGGTCTCAATATCGATCAGACGCTTGTGATTGCCGCACCAACGGTGGGTACCAACGATTCTACTTACCTGAAAAAAATAACAGCATTCAAAGAAGCGCTGGCGGCACAGACGGCTGTAAAAAGCATCACCGTGTCCAGCAATGTTCCGGGTGAACCCGTGGGGTGGAATGCGGGTGGCATTAAACTGGTGAGCGAAGACATAACCAAACAAAAGCAATACCGCATCATTGGGATGGATTATGAGTATATCAAAACGTATGGGCTGAAAATAGTGGCAGGCCGCGCATTCTCCAAAGAATTTGGCAATGATGAAAATACAGTCATCTTTAACGAGAAGGCAGTGCAGCAACTTGGCTTTAATAAACCTTCGGATGCACTGAATAAAGTCATCGATTTCTGGGGTAACAAATATACCATTGTGGGCGTGGTGGCCAACTTTCACCAGCAATCGCTGCGCGATGATTATGACGCGCTGATCTTACGTTGCATCCCCGGTATAGTAGGTGATGTATCTGTTAAAACCACGGCAGCGAACGCCAAACAAACCATTGATGCGGCAAAATCTGAATGGGCAAAATTCTTTAGCGGCAATACTTTTGAATATTTTTTTATTGACGACCATTTCAATGATCAGTATAAAGGCGACCAGCGTTTCGGACAGGTATTCGGTTTGTTTACCGGTCTTGCCATCCTGGTAGCCTGCCTGGGCTTGTTTGGCCTTGCATCTTTTACTACGCTGCAACGCACCAAAGAAATCGGTATCCGCAAAGTACTGGGCGCTTCGGTTGGTTCTATTTTACAATTGCTCTACCGCGAGTTTGCGTTGCTGCTGACCATTGCATTCCTGGTGGCCATGCCCCTTGCCTGGCTTACCATTGCCGACTGGCTGCGGGGCTATGCATTCCGGATTGACCTTCACTGGTCGTACTTTGTAATTCCGTTTTTAGTTATTGTGGGCATCGCTTTTATTGCGGTGGGCTTTCAGTCTGTAAAAGCAGCTGTATCCAACCCGGTGAAGTCATTGCGGACGGAATGATCCGATCCTGGTCTGTCACGAAATTAAAAATGGTTAGTGATTGATTTTTGCCGGAATGCGTTCTGCCCAGTTTAAATTGCCTGGCAATGAACTTCTGCTGAATTCGATGTGCAACACCCGCCTTTTATTTTTGTTTGTTGTTCTGCCCGACGAATGTAAAAGCAACGGTTTCATAATCATGATACCGCCTTTCTTAACGCTGCAGGTCGTTTCATTTTCAACCGGCCAGTCAATGGTTTCAGGTCTGTAAATTCCTTTCAAATGAGAACCCGGAATAACTTTTAACGCCCCATTCTCTTCGTTTGTATTGTCGAGATGGATTCGTATTGTAAAGTTGTCTTTTAAAATGTTTAATGGCGGCTGAACAGCAAATTGATCTTGTTTTGTTGTCCAGGGTCCAAAACCGTCAAGATCAAGTTTTTTGTCAACAGAAATTGTCAAATCCTGGTGATATGACACAAACCAATTAGACGCTCCGGGCTTATCGAAGTAAATAGCCTTTACTACAAAATATTCGTTGCCAAAAAGTTCCGAAATGAGATTATTCAATCTAACCGTAAACACTTTGTCAACCGAAGCAGGAATCTCTTTGAAAAATTGCCTGATTGCAAACAAATCATTTCCTTTGAGAAATGTTGGTTTAGATGTGTCAGTCTGGGAAATTATCAACAGCAAATCGTTTACTTCCTCTTCTGTAAAAACATTGTTTACGATAGCGAACCCTTTATTTAAAATGTCGTCTTTCATTAACTGTCATACCATTTAGTCCTTTAATTTTTCCATGGGCTGTTGTCGCAATTGGCCTGTAAATTTTGTTTTAATCATGCTGAACAAACGTAAAACGTTCTGCAATGATGTATGACTCGCCTAAAAGTAGAATTTTCTCGCTGGACGGCCATTGCTTTTTTTGAACTTCCCTAAAAAATAAATTCCAGGCGCATAGCGGCACACCCAATGTCGCAAGATGCCCCTAAATGGTCAGGTTTACACCCGGTGCTTTTTGGGTAACCGGAGTAAATTTGTTCAGGAAAAAAAAAGTAAACCCAGTCAATATAAAAATCATGAAAAGGGATACACAATTTAAACTCCGGCAATTAAAAGTGATTATCATAAGTTGGCTGATCATTGGTTTGCTGATTACGGTGTATGACCGGCTTATCCTCTTCTCCGGAGATGCTGCAGGCCCTTCCACAAACTACTCGTTTTACCAATCGCTGGCAATAAATAGTACGGCGGCACTTATTGGTGCTATTATCGGGGGCAGCTTACTGGTATTTTATATAAATGTAAAATATCCGCATAAACCGTATGCCTTTACGATCATGATGGTAAGCATTTTATTCATCATTATCTGGGCGCTGATTGTACTAATAATAGGACTTGTATTTATTTATCAAAGAACCGGACTTTCATTCACCGATACGGGTTTCCTGGTTCAGCTTAAACAATATTTACACGACAGTACCCACCTGAAAGCGGCCATCCAATGGGTATCGGTAGTAGCAATCACGCAACTGTTATTGCAGGTGAATGGAAAATTTGGACAAAATTTATTCTGGAATATTATACGCGGACGGTACAACACACCCAGGCAGGAGAAAAAAATTTTTATGTTCCTCGACATCAACTCCTCCACTACCATTGCAGAACAATTGGGTGATGAAGCATACCATGCTTTTCTTAAAGACTTCTTTGCAGATATTACTTACCCGGTGCTGGATAACAAGGGTTTCATTTACCAGTATGTGGGCGATGAAGTGGTGATAGCCTGGAGTTATGAAGACGGAATAGAAAACAGGCAGTGCATCAAATGTTTTTTCGATATAAAATCAAATATCGAACAGAAAAAAGATAAATATCTCCGCCGGTATGGCGTTGCTCCAACTTTCAAAGCGGGCATTCACAGCGGGACCGTCATTGGAGGCGAGATCGGAATTATGAAAAGGGATATCACCTATTCAGGCGACGTACTCAATACTACGGCGCGGATTTTAAACAAAGCAGGTGAACTGAAAGAAGAATTGATTACGTCAACCGACCTGCTGACAGATATGCGTTCAGCTGACTATTATATTTCCCGTTCCCTGGGTGCTGTAAAATTGAAAGGCAAATCCGGCGAAATAGGCCTGAGCGCTTTAATGCTGTCTTAAGAAACATTGACGGGTTGTCGCAAATAGCCCGGCATTTTGTCGTACGAATACCGCCTGGTCTAAAATGATAAAGCGATATTTGCTTAGTTCAAAAGTTGGCAACGGGCCATACCGGCAACCTGCTTCAGGCAGGCAAATACTAAATAGCAGGGTATGGCCAATAAACGCTTACAAAATGCATTATAGTTACAAAACGCCCCCCGCTATCATTGCTGCCTATGTAAAAGGGATTTTAGTAATAGAAAATTTCAACATCGCAAATCCCTTTACGCTGCCGCTTTTTGCAAATGGCTGTCCAACCCTGGTATTTCAATCTAAAAAAGCATGGCTGAATAACAAATCATCGGGTCATTTGACATTATTCGGCCAAACCATTCAACCGGGTGTCTTAACCATTGATGAAGGCTTTACCCTTATTGCCTATTTTTTTAAACCGCATGCCCTGGTAGCCCTGTTTAATATTGCCGGCAATGAATTGAGTGACACCTATGCAGATTTCAACCTGCTGCCACCGGTTGCTAAAGCGGGTATACAGGAAAAACTGCTCAACTGTGCATCGGTGAATGGCATGCTTTCCATAATAAACCATTTCATTGAAGACCTTATTTGCAAAAAGAAAACGGATGTGTCTAAGATAATCGCTGCCACTTCACTCATTGAGACTAAATCTGTGCGGGACAGCCTGCAACTTGCCCAGGATAATTTATTTGTAACAAAAAAAACATTCCAGCGCATGTTTGAAAAAAACGTGGGTCTTTCGCCCAGGATGTTTAAAAGAATCTGGCAATTCAATACTGCATTTCAGCAACTGAATACCAGGCGTTTTATAAAGCTCAGCGATATTGCGTATGAAGCCGGTTATGCCGACCAAAGCCATTTTACCCGCAGTTTTAAAGAATTCACCCACCTTACACCAAAAGAATACCTCGATTTTGGCAAATAGGCGTATGCCTGTCTAAAATGTCCTTTTCGTTCTATTTTACGGTCTGCCCTGCTGGTAATTTTGGTGTATTCAATCATCAAAAATAAATTACCAATGACACATCCCATTTATCCCTGTTTGTGGTTTAACAACCAGGCCCAGGAAGCAGCCAAATTCTATTGTTCCATTTTTAAAGATGCAAGAATTACCGAAGACAACCAGATGGTGGTCATCTTTGAGCTGAATGAAACAAAATTTATGGCCCTCAATGCCGGCCCCCAGTTTACATTCAACGAGGCGGTTTCGTTTGTAGTGGATTGCGACACACAGGAACAAATAGACCATTATTGGGAAAGCCTTACAGCAGACGGTGGCAGCGAAAGCAATTGCGGCTGGCTGAAAGACAAGTTTGGTGTATCCTGGCAGATTGTTCCCAGAATACTTCCGGCATTGCTGGGCAACCGCGAAAAAGCCCCTAAAGTAATGGAAGCCTATATGAAAATGAAAAAATTCAATATCCGGCAACTGGAAAATGCATAGCACGGTTGTGTGCTGCCGAACAAAAGCTGCTTCGGCAGCTTTTGTTTTTCCGTTTCTGTTCCATCTTCCGGCAGATCCAATTCATAGCTCAATAACCGGTTCGGTCAGGCGTTGGCGTCAGTCCTGGTAGTGTTGGTACAGAATGGGCAATTTGTTCCAGCCGCATTTCCGGAGCGATGATCACAGTTGACTCGCAAAACAACCGGATGTTTTTAAGTTTATTCTAGCTTTGTGCCCCAATTGCGCTACAAAAAGTTTTTATGCCAAATGTCACCAATGCCGTTCAATATTACCTGTTCATGAAATGGTTTAAAGAAAACTACCCGGAGCTGTACGCGCAATATAAATTGCACATTATGGTGCCTGTTGAAAGTTATACCATAGAAGCTGCAATGGATTATATTGAACCACAGGACCGCGAACCTTTACAGGACGCCATTAACGAATATTACAGAAACGTAGCAGACTAATGAACCGCTGTTGTCACCAGCATCATCAGGAGGCATTTGCAACATTGCGTTGTTCTACCGGAAACACAACATGAAAAGCAGCACCTTGTCCTACCGTGCTTTCTGCCCAGATTTTGCCCCCGTGCGCATCCACAATTTCCTTAGAAATAAAAAGTCCCAGTCCCAACCCTTTTGTTTTGCTGACTGAAGGCGATACCCGGTAAAACTGGTTGAAAATGGTAAGCAGGTGTTCGGCAGCGATGCCAATGCCCTCGTCGACTACTATTATTTCGGCCTGGTCGCCCAGCACCGTGCAACTGACTTTTATTGTACTGCCTTCATTTGAATATTTAATACCATTGGACAACAGGTTTACGATTACCTGTATCATTTTTTGACTGTCAATAAAAATTTCCACGTTTGCCGGTGGAATTTCCAACTGCAACAGGTGGGTTTTATTATTGATCGCTTCGATGCTTTCCTTTATAATTTCCTGCAGGCTGCATCGCTCAAAGTGCAGGTCCATTTTTCCCGCCTGTATTTTTGAAATATCCAGCAAATCATCTACAATTGCTTCCAGTCGCACCACTTGTTTATTAATTTTTGAATAGGCTTCCGCGGGCGGAATGGCATTGGTTTCGGCTATTTGCAGGTATCCCTTAATGGTAGTCAGCGGTGTTTTTAATTCATGGCTGGCGAACCCGATAAATTGATCTTTTTTACTGTTCAATGCATTGATCTCTGCATATAACTTTGCATTATCCAGTGCAATGGCTGCCTGCGAAGCGATGGCAGTAACCAGTTCCTCGTGGTCTGCTGTAAACCTGGCGGGGTTCGGGTGTCCGAAAAACAATCCACCGAGCACTGCACCATTATTAGACATAACTGGCACGGCAAGATAACTAACCACCGGCAGGTGGCCTTTGGGCATACCATGGTGCGGATGGTTCTTGCCGTAATTGATATCTTTTGTAATATCATCCGAACGAATAACTCCCCTGCCCTCAAAAGTTGGATTAAATATGAGTGTATTGCGTGGCATCCCAAATTTATCAAATGCTTCGCGCGGAGCCCCGGATAATGCATACAGCATGTATGCCTTGCCTTTAGCGTCTATCTTGTTATAAAAAAATGCGCCGAATGCAGCGCCTGAAAGACGGGTGGTTGCGTCTGTTACTTCCTGCAAGATGGTATTGGTATCCAGGTTCGCCGAAATGAGTTTTCCCATTTCATACATTATCTGCAGGCGTTCCGCGGTTTGTTTCTGGCGCGTGATATCGCGCGCAATTTTGGATGCACCCGTAATAATTCCCGTAGTATTTTTTATGGGAGAAATGGTAAGTGAGATATGAAGTTCCTGGCCTCCTTTGGTGAGCCGTATGGTTTCATAATGTTCAACACGTTCGCCTTTTTTAAGCTTTGCAATAATTTCATCTTCCTCCTGTTGCCGATCGACCGGAATCAATATGCGTATATCGCGCCCCACCATTTCGGCTGCTGTATATCCAAACATTCTTTCCGCTGATTTATTCCAGCTGGTGACATGGCTTTGCAGGTCTTTACTGATAATGGCATCCTCCGAGCTATCTATTAAAGCTGCAAATATTGCGTGGTTTTCTTCCATGTGTGCTGGTTCCATACATTTAATTTTCATTGACCATTATACTACCAATTCTGTTGAGGTTTCACGCCAGATAGAGTGGCCGGGAATTTGCGTCATACACTACCATTCAATACAAATACAAAGATGACTCCAATCTCAGCCGTAAAAGTACTTATTGTTGACGACGACGAAGACCTGCTAGAAATGGTAACGCTGATGCTTACTGCCAATCAAATGCAGGTGACCGGACTTACAACAGTTAGCGGGCTGTTCGAGATATTACAGGCCGACCCACCAGACGTACTTTTAATGGATATTTTCCTGGGTGACAGCGATGGTCGTCAGATTTGTAAAACGCTGAAAAATTCGGGGTCCTACGCGGGCTTTCCCATTTTCCTGTATTCGGCCGGCGATATTTCTACCGCCTCCATTAATGAATCGACTGCGGACTACTTTTTTCGCAAGCCTTTTGAAATGCACCAGCTGGTCTCGCGTATACATCAAACAATGCAAAAATAAATACCCATGATCACATCAGCATAATACCAGTGAGGTGCCAGGATCGGGAAAATTTTCCCTAAGCCGGCTCAGGAACTGGTATTGTTGCGCCATTGCCAGCTCTCTGCAAAACTATTTTTTGAATCAGTAAAATAGCCCCGGTTTGCCATTTGGCCTTAAACCAGGTGCCATGCATTTGATGCCAATCCTTTTTGATATAAAAAACATCGTATACTGGTTCGTATTAGAGGAAAATTTTGGACACAAAGTGGGCTTCGGAGAATTGCCTGCACACAATATTGAATTCTGGTTCAATGGGTGCAGCCAATAAAAACTGGTATATATCTTGAACCTGGGTACTGATGCACACATATACCTGTTGCATAAAAATTGCTTGCCATGATTTTTGCAAAACCCAACCGTGTTCCGCTCTTTGTGCTCGATAAACTCCGGCATCTTTTTGAACTTCTTAAGGAGCGAAAAAAAGAATTTGAAGAACTGGCAAATGTTATAAAAAATCAACAGCTTAAGATAACAGTGCTGTGCCTGGCCCAGGAATGCAATCAATACGCGCATGAAATTTTTAGCCAATTGGAAACGATGACAGGCAGAGTAGAAGACTACTCCGGAACCCGCGCTGAATATGAAGGGCCCCTATTTGCAGC